>Ga0265292_1000688_pt1 | contig 40693 bp, 30 predicted proteins | sample Munlanlewell296A_FD_189080 | JGI IMG/M metagenome (GOLD analysis project Ga0265292, IMG submission 189080) | Leachate microbial communities from a municipal landfill in Southern Ontario, Canada - Leachate well 296A | ecosystem: Engineered > Solid waste > Landfill > Unclassified | place: Canada... | reverse complement strand
GCGCGGGTGCGCCCGAAGCGCAAGGCGCGAGGAGGGCGCATACCTGTAGGTATGCAACCGACGAGCAACGCCGCGATTCGGGATGCGGACGCGACCGAATGTAGGGGAACTTCGGACGCACCACACTGGAGGCATCACCCGGTGATCTGCCGGGTGCCGGCAACAAGCCGCCCGGGGCGCGGCAGGTGAGACCGGAGGCAAGTGGGGGCAAGTCCCATTGCGGGGCTCGAGGATGCGAGTCGGCGGGGGTCGCGCCGGCAGCCTGGCTGAAGGAAGAGCGGGAGGATGAGACGGTGGTCAAGGATCATATCGACGGCGCCATCGGCATCTTGACCGGTGGCGGGGATTGCCCCGGTCTGAACGCGGTCATCCGCGCGGTGGTGCGCAAGGGCATCGACAAGTACGGGCATGAGGTGGTCGGCTTCCGCGACGGCTGGCGCGGCGTGCTGGAGAACCGGACGATCCCTCTGGACACGAACTCGACCCGGGGCATCCTGCACCGCGGGGGCACGATCCTTGGTTCCTCACGGACCAACCCCATCAAGATCAAGGGCGGCATCACCAAGATCAAGCACTCGCTCGAAGACAGCGGCATCGGCGCCCTCATTGCCATCGGCGGCGAGGACACCCTCGGTGTTGCGGCCAAGCTTCACGAGGAGGGCGTGAAGGTCGTGGGCTGCCCCAAGACCATCGACAACGACCTGTCGGGCACCGACTACACCTTTGGCTTCCAGACCGCTGTTCAGATCGCGACCGAGGCCATCGACCGCCTGGTCACCACGGCCGAGAGCCACCACCGCATTCTGGTGGTCGAGGTCATGGGTCGCCACGCCGGGTGGATCGCCCTGTACGCGGGGCTCGCGGGGGGGGCGGAGGAGACTCTGATTCCCGAGTTCCCATTCGACATCGAAGCGGTCTGCCGCCGGCTGCGCCGCCGGCATTCCAAGGGCCGCTACTCCTCCATCGTGGTGGTGGCCGAGGGAGCACTCCCCGCCGAGGGCACTTCATTCCAGATGGCCCACTCCGAGCAAGTGGACGCTTTTGGCCACCCGCGCCTGGGCGGGGTGGGCGTCGCGATCGCCAACGAGATCGAGAACCGGACCAGCTACGAGACTCGGGCGATCGTGCTGGGCCATCTCCAGCGGGGCGGCACCCCGACGGCCTACGACCGCGTACTCGCGACCCGTTTCGGCATCTCCGCCGTGGACGCGGCGGTGGCCGGGCGCTTCGGCGTGATGGTCGCGCTGCGGGGCACCGAGATCGTGGAGGTGCCCCTGTCCGAGGCGACCGGCACGCCCAAGCTCGTGGACAAGGCCTTCTACGAGATGGCCCAATCGGTCCTGGAGTGACCCCAGCGTGAGTCAGGCGGAGCGCCCCGAGACTCCCTACGTTCGGGAGGAGTTCACTTCCGAGGAGGAAGCGATCCTCGCACGGCACTTCACCAACGTCGACCTTCCCGTGTTCGCCGTGGTGAACCTGCCCGAGGTGGTCAAGGGAGCGCTCTTCGCGCGCTACTCGCGTAGCAGCAAGAGCCTGAGGAGGCTGTTTCTCGACGAGTTCCACGAGGGGCTTGAAGGCGATCGGGCAAGCGGCGAGGCGGGGCCGGGCCTCGCCCATGCGGAGAAGCTCTACGACCGGGTGTTCGTCGAGTACGGCGACGACTCGGTGGCCCAGCTCGGCGGGGTGCACCTGGCCTGCGAACAGGTCTCCAACGTGCTTACCAAGATGCTGGAGCGCGGCAGGCTTGCCTCCTACCTGGAGCAATCAACCCGCTACATCGGCTACGACGACCGGCCCGGCGGCTGGTGGAGGTACTTCCGCGATCCGGACGTTCTTGCCTCAGCGGTGGGGCGGCGCTACGTCGAGACCCTCGACGGGCTTTTCGAGACCTACGCCTCGCTGCTTCGCCCTATGCGGGAGCACCTGGCCCGCAGCTATCCGCGCGAGGCGGGGGTAGCTGAGACAGCGTGGCGGGCAAGCATCAAGGCCAAGACCCTGGACAGCATGCGGGGCCTGCTTCCGGCGGCGACCACCTCGAACCTCGGGGTCTACGCCTCGGGGCAGGCTTTCGAGCAACTGCTGATCCGGCTGCGCGCCGAGCCGCTGGCCGAGGCGCGCAACTACGCGAGGCTGATCCTGACCGAGCTTCGCAAGGTCATCCCTTCGTTCGTGCGTCGGGTGGACTTGCCCGACCGCGGAGGCGCGTGGAGCGAGTACCTGGAGTCGACGCGTTCGCGGAGCGAGATCGTGGCTCGCGAGCTGATGGCCGAGACGGTTTGCGAGCCGCGGGCGGATGTGACGCTGACCTCGTTCGATCCGCACGCCGAGGAGCACTTGGTGGCGGCCATGCTGTATCCGTTCACCCACTTGCCGGAGGGCCAGATCCTCGAGCGGGTTCGAGCGATGTCCGCCGAGGAGCGCATGCGGGTGATGTGGGCCTATGTGGGCGAGCGGGGCAACCGGCGTCACCGTCCCGGCCGGGCTTTTGAACACGTCTGGTACCGCTTCGACGTCCTCGGCGACTACGGATCGTTCCGAGATCTCCAGCGCCACCGAATGCTCACCATCGAATGGCAGGGGCTGTCTCCGCTTCACGGCTACCGGATGCCGGAGGTCGTGGTTGAGGCGGGTTTCGAGGATGAGTGGGTGCATGCGATGGCATCCTCGGCCGCGCTCTACCAGGATCTCGCCGGCCCCTTCCCGCGCCAGGCGCCCTATGCGGTGGCCATGGGCTACCGGATCCGCTACTCGATGCAGATGAACGCACGCGAGGCGATGCACGTGCTGGAGCTTCGCACCTCGCCGGCGGGGCATGCCTCCTACCGGCGGCTCTGTCAGGAGATGCACCGCCAGATTTCCGAGATCGCCGGTCACCGGCTGGTGGCCGAGTTCATGAAGTTCGTGGATCATGCCGACTACGGCCTCGAGCGACTGGCGAGCGAGGAGGCCGCGGAACGGCGGCGCATCGCCCGTGCGGCCGAGTCGCCCGAGAGCCTCGCGGCTGCGCCGTCCGCGAATCCCGCCGGCGGGCCCGCCGGCGTTTCGAAGGACGTCGAACCCCGATAGGATGGGGCCCGAGAGCCGGATGGTCCGGATTTGGCGACAGCCGTGAATGACCAAGGAGACAGATGAGCGCGCGATTCGGTCGAGTGATCACCGCGATGGTGACCCCGTTCAGCTCCGACGGCGAGTTGGATCTCGCCGGGGCGAAGGCGCTGGCCGAGTACTTGGCGGACAACGGTTCCGAAGGGATCGTGGTCGCCGGCACGACCGGCGAGGCACCCACGCTTTCCTCGGAGGAGAGGCTGAGCCTTCTTCGCTCGGTCATCGGTGCCGTCGGCAAGCGTGTGAACGTGCTGGCGAACACGGGGACCTACTCCACTCGCGAGACGATCCGGCTGTCCAAGGCTGCGGAGGAGGCCGGCGCCGCCGGCCTGCTGGTGGTCAGCCCCTACTACAACAAGCCGCCACAGCGCTGTCTCGCCGCGCATTTCCGGGCGGTGGCCGTCGAGACGCGCCTGCCCATCCTGCTCTACAACATCCCCGGTCGCACGGCCTGCACGATCGAGATCGACACGCTGCTGGAACTGGCAAAGGTTCCGAACATCGTCGGCGTCAAGGACGCGTTCGGTGACCTCATGGCGGCCTCCCGCCTGGCGGCGGAGACAGAGGGCTTCGAGATCTACTCGGGCAACGACGATTGGACGTTGCCCTTGCTGGCCGTCGGCGGGGTGGGCGCGATCGCCGTCGCCTCTCACGTGGCCGGGCGCCGCATGGACGAGATGATCCGAGCCTTCGAAAGGCAGGACACAAGGGGTGCGTTGGCCCTGCACCAGGGTCTGCTGCCCGTATTTCGGGCGCTGAGCGTCACCACGAACCCGATCCCGGTCAAGGCGGCCTTGGGTCTTGTGGGTCTGCCGGGTGGGCCTCTCAGGGCTCCGCTGGTCGAAGCCACGGCCGAAGAAGTCGCGAAGATCCGGGAACTTCTCCTCGCCGGCGGGGTGGCGCTTTGCTAAATGGTCACGGAGGTGAACACTGATATGAGCTCTCCCACCCGCATAACGTTCTTCGGCGGGCTCGGCGAGATCGGGCGCAATTGCGCGATGGTCGAGGTGGACGATCGAGCTCTCGTCATCGACTGCGGCCTGATGTTCCCGGATGCCGAGCAGCCGGGCGTGGACTTCATCCTTCCCGACTTCGACTGCCTGCGCTCACGCGCCGGATCGATCGAAGCGGTGGTGGTCACTCACGGGCATGAAGACCACGTGGGGGCCCTGCCTTACTTCCTGCGGGAGTTCGATGTGCCCGTCTACGGCACGGCACTGTCGCTGGGCCTGGCGCGTTCGAGGCTGGAGGAACACGGTCTGGCTCCCAGGTTCGTGGTGATCGAAGGCGGGCAGCGCATTTCCATCGGTCCCTTCGAAGTCGAGTTCTTCCAGGTCTGCCACTCCGTGCCCGATGGAGTCGCCCTGGGCCTTCGCACGCCTTCGGCGACGATCGTGCATTCCGGGGACTTCAGGCTGGATCCAACCCCCATCGACGGGCGCATCACCGACCTCGGGGGCCTGGCACGCTTCGCGGCCGGCGGGGTGGACCTACTGCTTTCCGACTCCACCAATTCCGAGGTGACCGGCCACGTGCGCTCCGAGGCGGATGTCGGCCGGACTTTTGCCGAGCTGTTCGGCCGCGCCGAGGGGCGGATCATCGTGACGTGCTTCGCGTCCCACATCCACCGCATGCAGCAGGTGTTCGACGCGACGGCGGCGTGTGGGCGGCGTGTGGCGCTGGTGGGTCGGTCGATCACTCGCAATGTCTCCGTGGCTCGCGAACTCGGCTACCTGCGCCTCTCGGACGAGTTGGTGCTGCCGGTCGACGAGATCGATCGTCATGAGCGGTCGAAGGTGGTCGTGCTCTCGACGGGAAGCCAGGGCGAACCGCTGAGCGCACTGTCGCTCATCGCCGCGGGGGAACACCGCCATGTCGGGGTCGAGTCGGGTGACATCGTGATCCTGTCCTCGAGCATCGTGCCGGGCAACGAGGCCTCGGTGAACGGGACCATCAACGATCTCACCCGCGCCGGAGCTCAGGTGATTCATCGCGGTACGGCTCTCGTGCACGTGTCCGGTCACGCCGCCGAGGAAGAACTCAAGCTCATGCTGAACATCGTCAGGCCGCACGCGTTCGTGCCGGTGCACGGCGAATGGAGGCACCTGGCGGCGCATGCCCGGCTGGCCCGGGCGGTCGGGATTCCCGAGGATAACGTGCTGATCTGCGAGGACGGGGACGTCATCGAAATCTCGCGCGAGGGCGTGGAGAAGGTGGACCGAGTCGACGCCGGGATGGTTTTCGTGGACGGGCTGGGCGTGGGCGACATCGGAGGCGAGGTGCTGCGCGATCGGCGCATCCTGGCAGGGGACGGCTTCGTGCTGTGCGTGGTGGCGGTGGACATCCGGACCGGTCACATCCTCGGAGAGCCGGACCTGGACTCGCGCGGGTTCGTCGACGTGCCGGAGTCACTCGAACTTTTCGAGGAGGCGCGGGCTCGGGTCGTTGCCTGTTTGGAGGAGAGCGCGGAGCAGGGGGTACACGATCCCGGCACGCTTCGAAAGCAGGTGCGCACCGCGCTCGGGCGCTTCTTCAAGGAGCGCACCAACCGCCGGCCGCTGATCATCCCGACCATCGTCGAGGTCTGAGCAGCCAAGGCGCCACGACCGCCCTTGCGGCCTTGGTCAAAGCGCTGCTGGCTGCCGGGTCAGGCGCCAGTTGCTGCTCCAGAAGTTTGGCGTCGTCGAGCAGATAGCGTTACCCGACGGGTCAGGGGGGCCTTCGGGTCAGAGGCCTTAGCCCTAGTCGACCACCGCGACCGCGAACTCGGTCCACCATTCGGAGCCCGGAGGGCGGACACCCCAAATCACGGCCTTGCCGCGGGCCATGCTCGCGTCCACGAGAAGAGGCGGCCTCTCCAGTCGCACCAGACGCCCGAGCTTCAAATCGAAAAGGCTGCTGGATCCGAAGCCCACGAATCGATCCCCCACAGTTGGGAACTGGAGCCGATACATCCCCGGGTATGTGGAGCCATCCCCCGGGTCGGGTTCGCCCGGCGGCTCAGAAAGTACCCGGGGCTCGGCCTCGGGAGGGCTTGCCACTTGCAGATCTGGCGTCTCGTTGGTCCAGCCGACCATGGCCACAACCGTGTTGCCCCCCGCCTCCAGGTAGTGGATGGCCTGGCCCCGAGCTATGCGAAGCGGGCGGCGCTCTCCGGTTTCGAAGTTGACCGCCTCCACATGTCCCGGCGCGGGGGGAGCCCCGTAGTAGACCCACGGGTAGATGATGGCGGGCAGGCCGCCCTCGGCGGCAAGCTCCCTGGGCGGGGAGTCGTCGGCCAGGTATTTGGCCAGGATCCGCCGGCGCCCGCCGACCTCGGCGTGATGCCATACCGCCACCCCCTTGTCGACGGAAGGGGTAAGCCACGGGTGGGCGTTGACCGGCTGGCCCTTGGCGTTGGCGCTGTGGCGATCCAGCTCCACAACGGGTCCGTCGGGTAGGCGGTAGGCGTAGATCACCCAGTTGGGGACGTCGTTGTAGTTCTCGGACCACACAAGCCAGTTCCCGTCGCAATCGACGTCCCCCGGCTGGGTCCAGAAGTCGGGCATGCGCCGGATGGTTCGATTCGAGCCGGTGGCAGTATCGAATAGCACCATCTCCGCGGGAGGAGACGAATCGGGACGTTCAGGCCGAGCGTTGGTCCTGCCCACAACCAGCCGTCCGTCCGGGCACACCCCAAGGGGCGAGAACCATTGCGAGGGCCCGCGGTCGGTGGAAAACCGTCTGATGGCGCTGTCGGGGATGGACTCGCCGCGATCCAGGAAACCTTCCGGGTAGTAGGAAAGCGCCGGCTCGGGCGTGGCCGGGCTGGTGCCAAGACTGGCTGAAGCTGTTTCCCGACCCGTGCGCCGGGACGCGGGCACGCCGGATGGCCCACAGCCGGTGGCAACTACCGCCAGCGCGACCAGCCCTGTCCCCAGCCGTATGCGGACGCATGTGCGCGGTGCGAGCCCAGAGATCACCAGATGTGCCCGAAGGGCCACGCGCGCTCCATTGCCGCGATCCTGGAAGAAGCGTAGAACGAGTAGGGAGGTACGGCTCCACCATAGGATACGGCCTCGGAACTGGCTGAGTCGGCGTAGTAGGTTTCCGTGCCCCCCGTGCCGCGGTAGCCGGCGAGCGCGATCCAGTGCTTGAGGGACCGGTCCCACGGGTGGCCGTTCAAGTGCAGGGTGCTGTTGTTGGCTGGCTGGTACATGTCGCCGGCGATCGGCCAGCCGCGGTCGATGTCAAAGACCAAGTCCTGCGTGTACGTCGAATCGTCAGGCGCCCGACGGGGTACGTAATAGCCGTCGTTGCTCCCCGTGCGCCAATGGTTGAGCGTGTTCCTCATAACGTAGCAGGCGTAGTTCCCCGCGTCGGAACACGACCACGCGGGGTGCCCAAACCAGGGAGTGCCCCCGTAGTAGTCCGTGTACAGCCACCAGGAGCGGGCCAGTTCCGTCTGAGTAAGGGCTTGGTTATACGTGGATGTGGCGTGGCCCAAAGCCTGCAGGATCTCCACCGCGGTAGCGGGTCCGCAGTAGTAGTTCTTGGTCTGAGGCTGTTGTTGCACGGGCAGCACGCGAGCTCCGCCTCCGCCGTCTGGGACCTTGCTGAGCACGATAGCCTCATATTGGGCCACAAGACCACTCGGTCCCTCGGCATAGCCACTGGGGGCCATCGGCGAGAAGGTTGCAAGGCCGGTCTGGTCCGTGAAGGCCCACTCGGCGGCGGCCATAGTAGCCGAGTCCAGTTTCCCCGCCAAGAAATCCGCGTACTTGACGGCGAGAGCCTCCTTCGCCGTCTGGATGTCCACGGCCGCTGCCACCGGTTCGGAGGCCACGGCTTGAGTAGGAATGCCCAGTAGACCGACTGCGAGGAACAGCGACGACACGGTGCGGACGACCCTGACGACGTACTTGATGCGACTGCCCATGGCTTCCCCCCCTTGCCACGACCCCCCACGCGAATGCGCTGACATATTCTGCCCCTTTACCTTCTTCTCTGGCTCCCGGAGGTTGGGCTGGTAGCCTGACCACCGGTCACCGGAAGCGCGCGGTCATGGCCCTTGCCCCCTGCCGTTGATGGCCTGGGGGGTGTTGCCCCCGTGCGCTTCGGTGTGATCCTCGCGGGATAGGGACGTGCCGTGCTGATGGCCTGCGTAAAGTGGATGCGGGTATCGCACCTTCCGGGACCGACGTGGAGCTGGCGCCGAGCGAGAGAGGTGTGGGTATGGGATTGGAGCCCGTGGTAGGAGTCGACATCGGCAAGACTGGACACTATGCGGTCTGCCTGGATCACCAGGGCACGCGGCTCTGGGGTCATCCACTCGGCAACCGGCAGGCCGAGATCGACGAGCTTGTGGGACGAGCAGCCGCGAACTCCGCGGCGGTCGTGGTCGACCAGCCCAATGGTGGGGCGGCTCTGCTGATACAGGCCTGCTGGGACGCCGGCGTTACCGTGGGCTACTTGCACGGACTTGCGATGGCCAGGGCGCGTGACTTCTACGAAGGGGAAGCCAAGACCGACCCCAAGGACGCCTTTGTTATCGCCGACGTCGCTCGCGCGCATCCCGGCCGCATCGTCTGGCTTGAAGCCGTCCCCGACGAGCGTGCCCGCCTGGAGTTGCTCTGCGGTTACGACGAGGACTTGCGCGCCGATATCAACCGCATCGCCAACCGCCTGCGTTCGCTGCTGGCGGCACACTGGCCGGAACTCGAGCAGGCGATCGCAAAGCGGCTGCCGGGCCGTGCACTCTGCCAGATGCTCGCCTCCTATCCGCACCCCGACGCCCTTCGCCGAGCCGGTAAGACAAGGCTGACTCGTTTCCTGCGTACCCGCCGGCTGCACCGCCCGGAGCTGTTCGTCGAGCAAGTGCTTGTCGCAATCGGGGAGCAGCACACGGTCGTGGCCGGTGCGCAGGCCGCAGGCCGCCTGGTTGCGGACATCGCGGCTGACCTTGACCGACTGCTTGGCCGGCGCGAAGAGCTCGCCAAGGAGATTGAGAAGTGTTTTTTCGCTCAGCCCGAGGCGGGGATCCTGACCAGCCTGCCGGGGGTCGGTCCTCGCCTCGGAGCCCGGATCCTGGTTGAGGTGGGCGAGATCACCAGGTTCGCCACCCCCTCCAAGCTCGCGGCCTACGCGGGGCTTGGACCATCTACCCGACAGTCGGGAACCTCCATCAACACTTGCGTGTCGAGTCGTCGCGGCAACCATCGCCTGAAGAACGCCCTCTTCCTGGCCGCCTTCGCAAGCCTGCGCCATCCGCCTTCTCGGGCCTACTACGACCGGAAGCGCGCTCAGGGAAGACGTCACAACGAAGCCATCCTTTGCTTGGCACGCCGGAGAATCGACGTGCTGCATGCGATGCTCACCCGCGGCGAGCTCTACCACTGGTCACCGATCCCCGAACCCGATCTGCAAGTCCGAGCCGCTTGACAATCGACATAGGGACGCCCCCCCCGTATGGGCACTGTCAAGAGATGCCTTTCTCCAAGATGCCTTTCTCTCTGCGCCCCGGCAGTCGCCATGAGGGACGCGCCCTCCGGGATGCGGCCGGCCGAAGCCCCTCCCGCGCTCGGGCCTCATCCCAGGCCGCAAGGCCCACCGGCGAATCTGAACCGGACGTGGTGAGGGCAGACCCGTGGTGTGCCGGTACTCCACCTGAAAGTGGGCATCTTGGGAATCGAACCACGCGGCGATGAGCGGGCCGTTGTGTGTGTTTGTCCTGTCAAGTGCTGTTATCATAAGTAGCCCAGTGCATGGGGAAGGAGGGGTCTGACGGTGGCCACAAAGGCGCCTGCACGCGGGCGCCGGCGTCCTCCGTCGCACCGCAAGCGCACGCCTCTTCTCGATCGCGTGCGCCATGCGGCCGGCGAGTCCTTGGCGCCCCACAAGGGCGATGTCTACGGCGTGGCCCTGGTCGCGTTGGGAATCCTCCTCGGACTTGCCGTCTACCTCCACACCGGGGGGATCATCGGACGGGGGCTGGACATCGCCTTCCGAGGTCTGCTCGGCTATCTCGCCTTCCTTCTTCCCCCGGCGGTGCTGCTGGTGGGAATCCTCATGCTCGCCGGCTACCCCAAGCCGGAGCGTGGCCGGGTGGTCATCGGTCTGGGCGGCGCTTTCATCGGTCTGGACGGCATCGTTCATCTTGTTCGAGGAAGCCCCACGCACGGGACCGCGGCCCTCCAGGGGTCCGGGGGCCTGCTGGGCGCGGTGACGGCCTCTCCGCTGGGCAGGCTTGTTTCTACCCCCGGCGCGGTCGTGGTCTTCTTCGCGTTTGCGTTCCTGGGGGTGCTGATTGCCACGAAAACCCCGGTGCGCAAGGTGGGCGAGGTGATCGCTCGAGGTGTGCGACTTCTGTGGCGCAAGCGCCCCGGTGGTTCGCAGACGCCGGCGATGGACAAGGAAGGTCCGCAGCCGCGTCGTGCCAAGAGGAAAGCGGTGCCCGCCGAAGCCTCATCCTCTGAGGTGCCGGCGCCGTTCGTCGGCAGGCCCGCGCTCGGTGGGCGCGCACAGCCGGGCGCTCGCGAGGTCCAGCAGCTTGCGCTCGAGGTCAAGGCCAAGGGCGCGGGCTACGCGCTTCCGCCGAGCAGGTTGCTCCAGCCCTCCAGGGCGGTCGAGACTCCGGGGCGCGCGCTCGAGGAGACAAAGACGATCCTCGAGGAGACCCTTCGCCAGTTCGAGGTGGATGCGACCGTGCCCCGCTTCACGCGAGGTCCCACGGTCACGCGCTTCGAGGTGGAGCTGGGTCCGGCGGTGAAGGTGTCCCGCGTGGTCAGTCTCTCCCATGACATTGCCTACGCCCTGGGGACTCCCGACGTGCGCATCATCGCTCCGATTCCGGGACGCTCGGCCATCGGCATCGAGGTTCCCAACCGGGTCCGGGAGCTCGTCACTCTGGGGGACATCCTCTCCAGCGAGGCCGCCGCCAAGGCCGCGCACCCGCTCACCGTGGCTCTGGGTAAGGACATCGGCGGGGCGCCCGTGCTCGCCAATCTCGCCGAAATGCCCCACCTGCTCATCGCGGGGGCAACCGGTTCCGGCAAGTCAGTTTGCCTGAACGCGCTCGTGACTTCGCTGCTGATGCGCAATTCCCCGGATCAGGTGCGCATGATCCTCATCGACCCGAAACGGGTCGAGATGACCAACTACCAGGGAGTTCCGCACCTGCTCACGCCGGTGGTCACTCACCCCAAGCGGGCCGCTGAGGCGCTGGCATGGACGGTTCGGGAGATGGAGATGCGCTTGGAGCAGCTCGCCTCGACGGGGGTGCGATCCATCGACGGCTACAACGAACTGGCGCGCAAGGCGATGCCCGAAGCCGGACAGGGCGGCCGGGCTGAGCTCGATACCGGCAGCGCCGAAGGCGAGAGACCTGACGGGAGACCGGCGGCGGCGGCCCTCGAGCCAATGCCCTACATAGCCGTGGTGGTGGACGAGCTGTCCGACCTGATGATGGTTTCGCCGCGCGAGGTCGAAGACGCGATCTGCCGTATCGCGCAGATGGCGCGCGCGGTGGGGATTCACCTGGTGGTGGCCACCCAGCGTCCGAGCGTGGACGTGGTCACCGGGCTGATAAAGGCGAACATCCCGTCACGCATCGCGTTCTCGGTGGCCAGTGGCGCCGATTCCCGCGTGATCCTGGACATGGGGGGAGCCGATAAGCTGGTCGGACACGGGGACATGCTCTTCTTGCCCGCCGGAACCTCCAAGCCCCGGCGCATCCAGGGCGCGTACTTGACCGAGACGGAAGTCGCACGGGTGGTCGGCTTCTGCAAGGCTCAGCAGGAAGCGCACTACCGGCAGGGAATCGTCGGTGAACCCCGCGGGGGAGGCGAGGAGTTTGACGACGATGAGGACGAGCTGCTCGACCAAGCTCTGGATCTCGTCGTGCGTTCGGGCTTCGGCTCGACCTCGATGCTGCAGTCCAAGATGAAGGTCGGCTTCTCACGGGCCCGGCGCATCATGGATCAGCTCGAGGATCGCGGCATCGTGGGCCCATCGGAAGGTTCCAAGCCACGCGCCGTCCTCATGACGGTGGACGAGCTGCTGGACATGCGAGCCAGGGAGGCCGCGCTTCCCTGAGCGGAGCGCCCCAAGCAGCGCAGCGCGGCTCGACAAGTGGGCGCAGACGCCATGTCGGGACGGTTGTCCGCTCTTGCGGGCCGGAGATAGAATGCGATCGCTTCTCGGACTTCTCGAGCCGGGCTTCCGGCGCCTTCTAGTGAAAGAGTCGTGATCGCCGTGATCGGCATCGGAAAGACGCTGCGATCGGCGCGTGAAGCTCAGGGAAAGACCCTCCAGGTGGTGAGCGCCTCCACGAAGATCCGGGAGGATCGCCTGGCCGCCATCGAAGAAGAGCGTTTCGATGGTCTTGGAGGCGACGCCTACGTCCGGGGCTTCATTCGTTCCTACGCCGTCTTCTTGGGGCTGGACCCGGCCCCATTGCTCGAACAGCACTCGTCATCCGTCGCCGCTTCGCCCCTCTCACTGCTGCAGCTTCTGGAGCACCCGGTGGCGGTCGAGCGCCGCGGTATGCGCTTCAACTGGACGGCGGCCGGTGTGTTGGCCGCTCTGGTTCTGCTGAGCGTTTCGCTGGTCGGCCTGCTGCAGTCCTCCAACAAGCCTTCGGCCAACTCGGCTCTTCGTCCGGCCCTGGCTCCCGAGGCCTCCTCTGCCTCGGTGGAGCCTGCCGTGGTGGCTCAACTGCCACCGGTGGATGCTCAAGCGGTTGGTGTCGAGGTCGGCTTGGCTGTGATCGGCACGCGGTGCTGGGTTCAGATCGAGGTCGACGGGCAGAAGGCCTTCGAGGGCATGGTGCTTCAAGGCCAGTCTCGGTCGTGGCACGGGCTCTCCGCGGTGCGGGTCATCCTGGGCGATGCGGGCGCGGTGCGGCTGTCGGTGAACGGAAAGGATCTCGGTATCCCCGGCGACGCGGGCCAGGTGTACAAACGCGTCTTCGGCCCGGGCGACCCAAGCGTCCAAGGGTGACCCGGCCCTCCGGTGGAGAGGGGGGCGGGATGAACTTGCCAAACGCCCTCACCCTCCTGCGCGTGGCGATCGTCCCGTTCTTTGGGATCGTCCTTGCCCATCGCGACGCACGCGCCTCCTCGATCGCCGCACTACTCTTCCTGCTGGCGGCTGCGACCGACAACCTGGACGGCTACATCGCCCGCTCCCGCAACCTGGTCACGACCTTCGGCGAGATCATGGATCCGATAGCCGACAAAGCGCTGGTGGCCACCGCGGCGATCATGCTCTCCGTTCAGCACCGGCTTGCGGTCTGGATCACGGTCGTCATCCTCGCCAGGGAGTTTCTGGTGACCGGCTTGCGCTTCGTGGCTCTGCGCCGGAACGTGGTCATCGCCGCCTCGCCCTGGGGCAAGTGGAAGACCGCGTCCCAGATCCTGGGCCTGCTGCTGGTCCTGCTTCCGTTGGAGCCGGCGGCGTTCTGGCTGCGCGACACCGCGATGTACGTCGCCGTGGCGCTCACGCTGTGGTCGGGGATCGACTACATGCTCGCCTACAGGCGTCCGGCGAGGGCGGAATAGGAGAAGGGGACGTCATGCGGGCCGAGGTCGTGGCCGTCGGTACCGAGCTGCTGCTGGGCCAGATTGTCAACACCAACGCCTCCTTCGTTTCGGATCGCCTGGGGGGCATCGGGGTCGACGTCTGCTACCACACCTGCGTGGGAGACAATCCTGTTCGCATGGCCGAGGTTCTGCGCTCGGCGCTCGCTCGAGTTGACGTTGTCGTCGTCACGGGAGGGCTGGGTCCCACTCAGGACGACATCACTCGTGAGGCCTTGGCAGAAGTGGCGGGTGTCGGGCTCTCGCGCCGGCCGGAGGCGGAGGCCGCCCTCAGGGAGCGCTTTGCCCGCCTGGGTCGCGAGATGGCCGAGATGAACCTGCGCCAGGCCGATCTGCCCGCCGGCTCCATCCTGATACCTGCGACGGTCGGCACGGCGCCGGGCTTCATCATGGAGATCTCCGGCAAGGTCGTCTACGCGTTGCCGGGGGTTCCGCGCGAGATGGAGGACATGATCGAGCGCGCCGTGCTTGCCGACCTCTCCCGGCGCATGCCCGGACCTGCGCAGGTGCTGGTGAGCCGCGTGCTCAAGGTGGTGGGGCTGCCCGAATCCGAGATCGCACAACGGGTTGCGGGAGTATGGGCGGGGTCCACGGGCAATCCCACGCTTGCCTTCCTGGCGTCGGTGGGAGAGGTCAAGCTTCGTCTCACCGCCAAGGCCGCGAGCAAGGAGGAGGCGCGAGCGCTGATCGAGCCCGACGAGCGCGCCATGCGGGAGATCCTGGGCTCTGCCGTGATGGGCGCCGACGAGGACACGCTGGAGAGCGTGGTGGGGGCACTGCTGAGGCAGCGCGGCCAGACCCTTGCGACGGCCGAATCCTTGACGGCCGGGCTCGTGGCCGGGCGCATTGCCTCGGTGCCCGGGGCAAGCGCGTACTTCGCCGGGGGCCTGGTTGGCTACGCCGTTGAAGCCAAGGCATCGGTGCTGGGAGTCGACCCCGGTCTGCTGGCGACCTATGGGCCGGTGTCCGAGCCAACGGTGGTGGCTATGGCGGAGGCGGTGCGCCGGCGCTTCGGCGTGACCTGGGGCATTGCCACGACCGGCGTGGCGGGACCCGAAACCCAAGGGGGACAACCGGTCGGGACTCTATGGGTGGGGCTGGACGGGCCGGACGGTCCGGTGGCCCGGCGGGTGCGGGTGCCCGGGGAGAGAGAGCAGGTCAGGCGCTGGGCGGTCGCGGGAGCACTGAATCTGCTGAGGCTCTCGCTCCTGGATGGCATGGACGCTTGGCCGGCGGCGCCCGCGGTACCGGGAGACTAGGGCCTTGTCCGATCGGCAAACCGTGTGCGGTGGGGGTGGATTGGGGCCGGAAGCCGCCGGACGGTTATTCCTCGCGATCGAGGTTGCGCAGTCTGCCACCGCCCATCTTGCCGGTGCGCTGGAGGGACTGCACCGCGATCTGGCGCGCCACAAGTGGGTGGAGTCCGGCAAGTACCATCTGACCTTGGCGTTTCTGGGCGAGACCCCCGCCAAGCGGGTGGCGGATCTCGATCGCGCGGCTGCCCGGGCGGCTGAGGGAGTCAAGCGGGGCAGCGCGCGGCTTGTGGGACTGGGGGCGTTCCCGACGCCGCGCCGCGCGCGCGTGTTGTGGGCAGGAGTCGACGATGTCGATGGGACCCTGGAGCACGCGGCCGCGCGGCTTCGCCGCTCACTCGATCGAGCGGGTTTTCCGGTGGAGTCCCGTCGGTTCGTGCCGCACCTGACGCTGTGCCGGTTTCGGGAGCCGGTGGATCTCGATGGACGGCTGGAGGTGCCGACCGGCTCGGAGGCCTTCGGTGTCAACGAGTTGGTGCTCTTTCGAAGTCATCTGTCCGGACGGGTCCCCCAATACGAACCCCTCGCTCGCTACGCCTTCTCCCACCCGGCGCGGAGGGACGACGAGAGCCTCTGAGGTTCGCGGGGCCCCTGCGTCGAGGTCACTATCGGGGACCGGCCGGTCTCGGCTGCCGTAAGGGCTTGTCGGGCGCGGGTCTTGGGCTGGAAGCCTGCAACGACCAAGCCCGGCTTCGCCGGGCTTGGTCAGGCGGAAGTGGTTTCGCCGGCCGGAGATGGCCGGCTCTTGATGTGGTCGAGGAAGGAGCCGACGGCCTTGCGAGCGATCACCGCTCCCGCGATCATGCCTGCCCCCGCGACGAGCAGCCCCATCTGGTTTCCGTCCAACTTGATCGGTCCCACCCGCAGAGTGGGCACAAGCCCGGCAATCGCGGCCAGACCGATGCCTGCGAGCAGGAAGAAGCGCACCAACCCGTGCACGGCGGCGAAGGCCCGGCCTCGGAACTCCTCGGGGGTTCCTTCCTGAAGGAGTGTGATACCGAGGGTCAGCGTCGCGGCCGTGGCCGCCCCGAAGACCACGGCCGCCGGGAAGGCGATGACCACCCAGGGGCAGGCCCCCATCGACGCCAGTGTGATGCCCTGCAGCGCCAGCGTCTCGGGGAAACGGTTGGCCCGCTGCAGGCGGCCGACCTTCTGAGCGATGACAAGACCGATGGCCATGCCGGCGCCGAAAAGGCTGGCGAGGTATCCGAAGGTGCGGTCGTCTCCGCCGAGGGTCTCGTGGACGTAGGCGATGCCGAGGGCGAAGAGGATTCCCCCGCCCAATGCGGCTATCGAGATCCCGGCCCCGAGAGAGGGCAGACCGGGCGTTCGCTTGAGGAAGCTCAGTCCTTCTCGCCACATCCCCTTTGCGGGAGGCAGGGTGCCTCTCGCGCGCCCCTTGGCGGTGATACGGGCGACCGCCCATGCCGAGACCAGGAACGTGGCAGCGTCGAAGAAGAAGGCGAGCCGCCACACGTGACTTGAGAGAAAGCCCGACAGTGGAAGCCAGTGGGGCAGCACGGCCGGTATGGCGACCAGCCCCGAGAAGAATGCGGCGGCCAGCGGGATCGATCCGTACGAAGATCCCAGAACCAGCCCGTTGGCTGCGGCCAGTTCGTCGGGTTCCACGAGATCGGGCACCAGGGCGTCGCGAGCCGGCAGGGAGAAGATCGACAGCGCTTCGTGCACGAAGGCCAGCACGTAGAGCATCCCCAGGCCGAAGAATGGAACGGCGGCGATGAGCCCGGCGCGGACAAGGTCGGAGATGATCATGATCAGCCTGCGGTCCATGCGGTCGGCGACCAACCCTCCGGCCGGCGCGCCGATCATGGTGGGCGCAAGGCGCAGGGCGAGGATGCCGCCGGCGGCCGCGCTGGACTTGCCCGAGAGATCGTAGGCGGCGGCCAGGAACGCCACGGTCCCGACCCAGTCGCCGAACCCGGAGACCGCCTGGCCGCCAAGCAGCCGGCGGAAGTCCCGGTGCCCGAGAGAGCGGCGCAGCGGACCGGGCCCGGCCTCCTGTTTGGCGGATTCCCGGAATGGCAGTTCTCGCCCTTTCGGGAAATGTAGGGGAAACTGGGTCGATGAACGGGGGCGAGGAATTCTCACCCCGGCTCCTCGCCCATCAAGTCATCAGCAGGGGGTGCTATGACGCGGGTCGCGGTCATCACGGACAGCGCGGCGAACCTCCCCACGGACCTGGCTGCAAAGTCCGGCATTTCCGTGGTGCCAATGTACCTGAAGTTCGGTGCTGAGGTCCTGAGAGACGGCGTTGATTTGGCGGGAACGCAGTTCTACGAGCGGCTGGTCTCAGGCCGGATGTTGGCCACGACCTCGGCTCCATCCCCGGGGGATTTCCTCCGGGCGTTCGATGCGTGTTTCGAGCGCGGCGCGGACTGTGCCCTGTGCGTGAGCGTGGCCTCGAGCATGAGCGTGAGTTGCGACTCTGCCCGCCTGGGGGCAAGGAACCTTCCGGAGCGTCGGGTCGAGGTCCTGGATTCCGGAACCGCCTCGATCGCCGAGGGGTTCGTGGCCCTGGAGGCAGCCCGGGCGGCGGCCGGCGGCGCCGGTTTGGATGAGGTCGTGTCCCGGGCTGAGGAGATCGCGGCGCGGGTCGACCTGGTGGCTGCGATCGGGACCTTCGAATTCCTGCGCCGGTCGGGGAGAGTCAACTCTCTGGCGGCTCTGGCGGCCACGGCCCTGGACATCCACCCGGTGTTCCGCTTCCGCCGTGGTCACCCTGGGCCGATCGCCAAGCCGCGCACGCGCCGGCGGGCGTTGGAGCGCGTGATGCGGGAGATCCTGGAGGGCGCCGGGGATCGGCCCGTGCACCTGGGGGTCTTCCACGCCGGGTGCATGGATGACGCCCTGGCCATGGAGGTCGCGCTGAAGGAACGACTTGATGTGCGAGAGTCCCTTGTCACGGAGTTCACCGCGGTGATGGGCGCCCACACCGGGCCCGGCCTCGTCGGCGCGGCCTACTGGACCGAGTAGGGCGGGGGGCGTGGTGACCTGGGGCCTTACGTGTGTGGCAGGTGCCTATCTGCTGGCATGCTTCCCGTCTTCGATCGTGATGGCTCTCGCGGCCGGTCGCCGCGAGATCGTCGCCGAGATGTCGCGCGGGGACAGCAAGGCCGATGCCCACTACCTTCTGCGCACCAACGGTATGGGGGGACTGGCGACCGCGGCGGTGTGCGTGGACATCCTGAAGGTGGGCGTGCCGTTGCTGGCGGCGCGGCTGTTGGATGTGCCCGAGTGGACGCTCGCCGGCATGGCCGTGGCGGCCGTGCTGGGCAGCACCTGGCCCTTCGCCTGGAGGCGGGCCGCCGGGCGCGGGCTCTCCGCCACTGCGGGGGCGTGTCTGGTGATCATGCCGCCGGCGATGTTCCTGGCCGGAGCCATCACCGGGCTGGGCACCCTTGCCAAGCGAAGCGGTGTGGCATCGACGATCGGGTTCTCGCTGCTGCCGGCCGCCGGCTGGGCCATGGGAGAGCCGTGGGAGCGGGTGGCCGCCTCGGGGGCCATGCTGATCATGGTGGGCGGACGGCGCCTGGAGGGCTGGCGTGGCGACGTGGCCTCGGGGCTGAGGCCTTGGCGAGTGCTTGTCAACCGTCTGGTGCATGACGAGGCGGTCCACTAAGTGCCCACCGGCGCAAATACGCTCACATTCGAGCGCCCCCGCATCCCCGATGGCTGCGTTGCTCGTCGCTTGCGTACCATCAAGGTACGCGGCGCTCCTCGCGGCCTTGCCCTCGGGGCGCGGTGACGCTCTCGGTTGTGACCGTACTCACGCCGGCGAGCACTAGGGTCGTTGTGCTCGAACAGGTGTTCTGATACGCTCCGGCCGGAAACGGCGGGGATCGGTGGCCTTTAGGACCGGGCTGAGGCGGCTGTGGATTGCCCCCGGGACTGTCGGGGCCCGCGGATATACTGCGGGCGTCGTTGGGCCGGACCGGTTTGGCCAACGCGAAGAGAGGATCCGTGCGCCGGCCGGGAGATGGTCCCGCGGGCGTCTAGCTCAAGGAGGGGTTCCCGTGGAGCGGGACAAGGCTCTTGAATTGGCGGTTGCCCAGATCGAGCGGCAATTCGGCAAGGGCTCGATCATGCGCCTGGGCGAGGACACCGCCCGGATGAACATCGCCGTCATTTCCACGGGCTGCCTGGCCATAGACCTGGCCCTGGGAACCGGCGGGTTGCCGCGGGGCCGGATCGTGGAGATCTACGGTCCGGAAAGCGGAGGTAAGACCACACTTGGTCTTCACGTGATCGCCGAGGCTCAGAAGGCCGGCGGCATAGCCGCGTTCATCGACGCGGAGCACGCTTTGGATCCGATCTACGCGCGGTCACTGGGCGTGAACATCGATGAGCTGCTCATCTCTCAGCCGGACACCGGAGAGCAGGCGCTGGAGATCGCGGACATGCTGGTGCGCTCGGGCGCGATCGATGTGATCGTGGTGGACTCGGTCGCGGCGCTGGTTCCGCGGGCTGAGATCGAGGGCGAGATGGGCGACTCGCACGTCGGGCTTCAGGCGCGGCTCATGTCCCAGGCCCTTCGCAAGCTGGCCGGAAACGTCAACCGCAGCCGCACGACCGCGGTCTTCATCAACCAACTCCGCGAAAAGATCGGGGTGATGTTTGGGTCACCTGAAGTGACTCCGGGTGGGCGGGCCCTGAAGTTCTATGCCTCCGTGCGCATCGACGTGCGTCGCATCGAGGCCCTCAAGGAAGGTACCGAATTCGTGGGTAGCCGCACGCGAGCGAAGGTGGTCAAGAACAAGCTCGCACCGCCCTTCCGCTCGGCGGAGTTCGACATCATCTACGGCAAGGGCATCTCCCGCGAGGGCAGCCTGCTCGATCTGGGAGTGGACCACGGCGTGCTGAAGAAGTCCGGCGCCTGGTTCACCTACGGCGCGGATCAGATCGGCCAGGGCCGGGAGAACGCGCGCGCCTACCTGGTGGATCATCCGGACGTGGCTGCTGCGATCGAGAAGCAGGTCAAGGACAAGCTGGGCTTGGGGGAGGCAGTGGTTCCCCCCGCAGAGGAGCCCGAATAGGCGGCGGCCGGGAACGGGGAAGAGTTGGCGGCGGAAAGAGGCGGGCGAGAGAAGCGGCCGATTGGCGGGGCCTCCGGGATTCGCGCCGGCGAGGATGCGGGCAGCGTGTCCACGGCCAGGGCTGCGGCTCTGAGGTTGCTGGCAGTCCACGCGCGAAGTCGGGCAGAACTTGGCGAGAGGCTCGCGCTCAAGGGGTTTGATGCGAGCACGGTGGCAACCGTCTTGGATGATCTCACCGGCATTCGACTGCTCGACGATGAATCCTTCGCTCGAGACTGGGTCCAGGTGCGCTCCGAAGTTCGTGGAAGCGCACCTGCTGTTCTTCGCCGCGAGTTGCTGGCCAAGGGTGTCGATGCCGGGCTGATCGAAGAGGCCATCGCCGGCACCTTCCCCGGGGACGCCGTGGCCGGACGGGCATGGGAAGTCGGCCGGATGCGGCTTCAAAGGCTTCAGGGACTCACTCCGGAGGTCCAAGCCCGCCGGCTCGCCGGCTACCTCATGCGCCGGGGCTACCCGGAAGGCCTTGCGAAGCGGGTTGCAGTGGAACTGACCGGGGTTTTCGAGGTCCACTGAGCGAGCCGCGGACATCGGCCGGTGTCGGGGGATCGGCCAGTCCAACTTCCTTCTTGCGGTGTGCGCCACACGCCAGCAGGGGTACAGGCGCCTCGGATTGCGCGCCCGGCAAGTCGTCGCTCGGGGTATCTTGGCGCCGATTTGAGCGGGCGGGGGGCAGTCGCGTGCCAGTTACGCCCAGTGGCCCTCAGTCCCCGCGAGTGGTGAGTGCGTTGACCAAGGAGCCTGGTGAGTCTAGGATCGGTTCTGTCTGAACCCGATGATCAAGCTCGCGTAGGCTTTGAGGCCTTGGCACTACTCGCTGCTAGCAGCGTTTCCTGGAAGAAGACGTTGAGCACCCGATGGTTTGGGGGCTCTCTTCCGCGTTTCTAGGCTGCGGGAGCCATACCCGTCCCTCTACGTGGGTCCTCGTCGGGCCAGGCTCCGTGTTTCCGGGTTCCCGGACACGGACAAAGCGTCCGGGGAGACCCGGACGAACGATGCATGAGGGAGGGGGCCACAATGAACTTGATTCTGGGCATCCTCCTCGGCGTGTTGGCCGGTGCGGCCCTTGGGTATGTCCTTCAGAAGACCATGGCGAAGGGGCAGGTGGGATCGGCCGAGAGCCGAGCCCACCAGGTTATCGAGGACGCGCGGCGTGAAGCCGAGGCACTGCGGCGTGAAGCCGACACCCTGCGGCAGCAGGCAGGCGTCGAGGTCAAGGAGGAGAGCCTCAGGCTGCGGGCACAGGCCGAGGATGAGGCGGGTTCTCGCCTCAAGGAGGTTCGCCAGCGCGAGGAGCGGCTCGTGCAGCGCGAGGAGGCGCTGGAGGGCAAGTCCCAGCTTCTCGACGGCCGGGGCCAGACGTTGGACAACCGTGAGCAAGGGCTGGCCGAGCGTGACGCTGAGTTGGGACGCGCGCGGGCAGAGCTGGCGCAAGCCGCCGATGTTCATCGTCGGGAGCTCGAGCGGGTCGCAGGCATGACCGCCGTCGAGGCCAAGACCGTGCTGGTCAAGAGCATCGAGGAGCAGGCCAAGCGGGAGGCGATGGTCCTGGTTCGCGACCTGGAGCAGCAGGCTCGCGAAGAGGCCGACCGTAGGGGACGCAAGATCGTCACGATCGCCATCCAACGGGTGGCCAGCGAGCAGACGGCGGAGTCGACGGTGGCCGTCGTGGCGCTGCCGGGCGATGCGATGAAGGGCCGGATCATCGGGCGTGAAGGCCGCAACATCCGCGCGTTCGAGTCCACCACCGGGGTGAACCTCATCATCGACGACACTCCGGAAGCGGTGCTGCTTTCTTGCTTCGACCCGGTTCGCCGTGAGGTCGGGCGACTCACGCTGGAGAAACTCGTCTCGGACGGGCGCATCCACCCGGCACGCATCGAGGAGACCTACGAGCGTTCCAAGGTTGAGGTCGAAGCCGAGGTCCGCCGCGCCGGCGAGGAGGCCATCCTGTCGGTAGGCATCACCGAGATGCATCCCGAACTGGTGCGCGTGCTTGGCCAGCTCAGATACCGGTCCTCCTACGGCCAGAACGTTCTGCAGCACCTGACGGAATCGGCGCACCTGGCCGGGGTCATGGCCGCTGAGTTGGGCATCGAGGTCAAGCTCGCCAAGCGCTGTGCGCTGTTGCATGACATCGGCAAAGCCCTCACGCACGAAGTCGAGGGCTCCCACGCGCTGATCGGCGCGGAGTTGGCTCGCCGGCTGAAGGAATCGGCCGACGTCGTCCACGCCATCGAGTCCCACCACGGCGAGGTCGAGCAACATTCCATCGAGGCGGTGCTGACCCAGGCGGCGGACGCCATCTCTGGTGGACGCCCGGGTGCGCGCCGGGAGACCCTGGAGTCCTACGTCAAGCGCTTGGAGCGGCTGGAGGCAATCGCCGAGTCCTACCCCGGCGTTGAGAAGGTCTTCGCCATGCAGGCGGGCCGCGAGGTCCGCGTCATGGTCAAGCCCGAGGACATCGACGACCTGGCCGCCCAGGTCATGGCGCGCGACATCGCCAAGAAGATCGAGGAAGAGCTGCAGTACCCGGGCCAGATCCGGATCACCGTCGTGCGCGAGGTGCGGGCGGTGGAGTTCGCGAAGTAGGTGTGGGTGGGGAGGTGCCGAGGAGCCGGAGCGCTCCTCGGCACCCTGCCGGCCGAAGGCGAGAACGCGGTACTGGCCCCACCACTACAGCGGAAGGGCCAACTTGTCGGAGCGAAGGCAACTCACCTACTTCGTGCGCACCTTCGGATGCCAGATGAACTTCCACGACTCCGAGCGTATAGCCGGCTTGCTGGAGTCGCGCGGGTATCGCGCTGCCGAGAGCCCGGAGACGGCCGACCTGGTGGTGTTCAATACCTGCGCCGTGAGGGAGCATGCGGGCGACCGGCTCTACGGACATCTCGGCCACCTGGCGTCATTGAAGCGGGAGCGGCCCGAGTTTCGCATCGCGGTGGGCGGGTGCCAGGCGCAGATGGATCGAGAGCGCTTGCTGGTTAAGGCGTCCCATGTGGATGTGGTGTTCGGCACTCACAACCTTGCAAGCCTTCCCGACCTCCTTGAACGGGTGGAGCTGACCGGCCGGCCTCAGGCGGAGATCCTCGAGGAGACCGAGGCCTTCCCGAGCTGCCTTCCCTCCAAGCGGGAACGCTCCTTCAGGGCGTGGGTGACGGTCTCCAAGGGCTGCGACAACACCTGCACATTCTGCGTCGTGCCCGCCTTGCGGGGGCCGGAGACGTCGCGCCGTCCCGAGGAGGTCCTTGCCGAGATCGAAGGACTGGTGGCGGATGGGGTGGTCGAGGTCACCCTGTTGGGTCAGAACGTCAACTCCTACGGCCACGATCTCTCCGGCAGGGTGAAGTTCTCGGATCTGCTGCGATCCCTTGGTGGCGCGGAGGGGCTTCGCCGTGTGCGCTTCACCAGCCCCCATCCCAAGGACTTCCCGGAGGAAACCATCCGGGCAATCGCCGAAACGCCCAACGTCTGTGAGCACGTGCACCTGCCGCTGCAATCGGGCAGCGACGAGGTGCTGCGGGCGATGCGCCGTTCGTATCGCGCGCAGCGCTACCTGCGCTTGGTGGAGTCGCTCAGAAACGCGGTGCCGGATCTGGCGCTGACGACCGATCTCATCGTGGGTTTCCCCGGCGAGACCGAGAGGGACTTCGCCGACACCCTGCGGGTCGTCGAGGCTTCGCGCTTCGATGCCGCCTACACATTCATCTACTCGCCCCGGCCCGGCACGCCGGCCGCCTCGATGAACAACCAGGTTGCCCCCGGGGTCATTCAGGAGCGGTTTGCCCGCCTGGTCGAGTTGGTGGAGCGTCTCGGGTTGGAGGCGAACCGGCCTCTGGTGGGCAGGATCTTCGAGGTGCTGGTCGAGGAGGTGTCCATCAAGAACCCCGACCGGCTCTCCGGCAGAACTCGCTCCAACAAGCTGGTGCACTTCCCCAAGAGGGATGGCATTGGTGCCGGCGGTTTTGTCCAGGTGCGCATCGACCGGGCCACACCCCACTACCTGGTCGGCGAGGCCGTCGAACGCGGGCGGAACCCGGAAGGGACTGCGTCCGGCGAGGCCGTCGACCGCGGGCGGAACCCGGAAGGGACTGCGTCCGGCGAGGCGGGGGCTGCGGCGGTTTCGGCGGGGGAGGTGAGTCGGTAGGTGGTATCTGTCATGCGCGCAAGCGCACCCAGGCCCGGAGAGCGGGCGCCGGCCGATTCGGAGCCGGACGGCGAACCTGAAATAGAGGTGCCGCCGCGTCCGAGAGGCAAGGTTCTCGCTCTGGTGGGCCCCACCGCATCGGGCAAGACGGCCATGGCCCTGGAGATCGCCCCGGAATTGGGCGCCGAGATCGTCTCTTGCGACTCGATGCTGGTGTATCGAGGCATGGACATCGGAACGGCCAAACCCACCGCGGAGGAGCGAGCGCGCGTACGTCACCACCTGGTGGACATCGTGGAGCCGGCTCGTGATTTCACCGTCCAGCAGTTTCAGACCGTCGCCCGCGCGGCGATCGATGAGATCTCATCGCGTGGGAAGCGCCCCCTGCTGGTGGGAGGCTCAGGGCTCTACTTCCGGGCCGTGGTGGATGCGCTGGAGTTTCCGGGCACCGACCCCAAGCTGCGCGAACGGTTGGAGAAAGAGGCCAGTGAAGCCGACCCTCGGGAGTTTCACGCCCGGCTGGCCGAGAGAGACCCGGAGGCGGCGGCGCGCATCTCGCCGGCCAACGTGCGAAGAGTCGTGAGGGCCCTCGAGGTCTGGGAAGTGACCGGGCGCCCGTTCTCGTCGTTTCGCAAGGCCTGGGACGCCCGCGAGTCGGTGTATCCGCTGAAGGTGTGTGGGTTGTCGGTTCCCCCCGAGGACTTGAGCAGGAGAATCGAGGACCGAGTGCGCAGGATGCTGGAGGCGGGCTTGGTGGAGGAGACGCGGGCTCTGGCGGCCAGGCCGATGAGTCGCACTGCCCGGCAGGCCTTGGGATACAAGGAGATCTTGGACTACCTGGCGGGCCACTGTACTCTTGAGGAGGCCGTCGCTCTGACGGTTCGGCGGACCCGGGCATTTGCCCGGCGCCAGCTTTCCTGGTTCCGCGCCGATCCCAGGGTGTGCTGGCTTCCTGCCTCGGAGGGAGCCACCGGCGTCCTCGAGTTCTTCCGCGGACCCGTCGTCGAAGGGGGCATGCAGTGAAGTTCGTGAAGTCCCACGGGACCGGCAACGACTTCGTGATGATCGAGGATCTCTCCGGCGAAATCACTTTGGATCGTGATCTGGTGCGGGCCCTGTGTGATCGGCATTTTGGCGTCGGGGCCGACGGGGTAGTCCGCGTGGCCAAGGGCTCGTCCGGCGGGCAGTTCTTCATGGACTACTGGAACGCCGACGGGAGTGTCGCGGAGATGTGTGGCAACGGCATCCGCTGCCTGGGCAAGTATGTGGGGGACCGCGGCCTTGCCTCGGGTGAGGAGATCATCGTCGAGACCAGAGGCGGTTTGCGCACTCTGAGGCTGGAGCGAGATCTGGGCCCGACGGGCAAGGTTCGCAGGGTCCAGGTGGACATGGGAGTGCCGGTGTTGGAGCGTTCCGCCATTCCGGTCGCCGGCGATGGCGCGGATGCGCTCAGGGAGACCATCGAGGTCGATGGGGAGCGAGTGGCGGCAACCTGCCTATCCATGGGCAACCCGCATGCGGTGCTGTTCGTGGATGAGGTCTCCTCGGCTCCGGTTGGATCTCTGGGACCCCGCCTGGAGACGCATCCGCTGTTTCCCTCCAAGACCAACGTCGAGTTCGTGCAGGTGCGCGACCATGACCGGGTCGCGGTGCGCATCTGGGAACGGGGGGTGGGGGAGACTCTCTCTTCCGGGACCGGATCCTGCGCCTCCGTGGTGGCCGGTCAGTTGCGTGGGTTGACCGGACGGCGCGTCGAGGTGGCCGTGTTAGGGGGGTTGCTGGAGATCACGTGGGAGGGCGTGGGCGAGCCGGTCATGATGTCGGGTCCTGCCGTCGAGGTGGCCGAGGGAATCCTCGATCAGGATTGGCTGAGGGCATCACGCGATACCCGACCCCCCCGAGGTTAGCCGGGCGGGCACGAGTCCGGGCACGAGTCCGGGCAGAAGCGCGGGATGGCGCGGCGGCGGAATGCTTCGATGCGGACGGAGGCAAGGATCCAGCGCTGTTGGATGACGGCGCAGGAGAACGAGGCGACAGAAACGCGGGATGACGAACTGACGAAGTGGTCTTGGTAGACATAAGGAGAAGGGGATGCGCCTGGCCGGCCGGATTGAGAATCTGCCCGCGTACCTGTTCGCGGAGTTGGATCGCAAGGTGGCCGAACGCCGGCGAGCCGGGGTGGACGTCATCTCTTTCGCCATCGGCGACCCGGACCAGCCGACTCCTGCTCACATCGTGGACGCGCTGCGCGAAGCGGCCGAGGACCCGAGCACTCACCGGTATCCCTCCTACTACGGCCTGCCCGAGTTCCGCTCAGCGGTGGCCGATTTCTACGAGCGCCGCTTTGGGGTGGCGCTCGATCCGGACACCCAGGTGCTTCCCCTGATCGGTTCTAAGGAAGGCATCGCCAACCTTGCCACTGCTTTCGTGGACCCGGGCGAGGTGGCGCTGGTGCCCGAGCCCTCCTACCCGGTCTACGACATCGGCACCCGGCTGGCCGGGGGGACGCCCTACCTGCTTCCCCTCACCGCCGCCAACCGTTTTCTGCCGATGCTGGACGGAGTCCCCGATGAGGTCGCCTTCAAGGCGAAGGTGTTGTGGATGGGCTACCCCTCCAACCCCACCGCCGCGGTGGCATCGCTGGAGGACTTCGAGGCTGCGGTGTTCTTCGCGCGACGGCACGACCTGCTGCTTGCCCACGACAACGCCTATTCGGAAATCACCTTCGACGGCTACGTGGCGCCGTCGGTGTTGGAAGTGCCGGGAGCCCAGGATGTCGCCGTGGAGTTCGGCAGCCTATCCAAGATCTACAACATGACCGGCTGGCGCATCGGATTCGTGGTCGGGGCGGCCAAGGCGATCGAGGCGATCGGACGGGTGAAGACCAACGTGGACTCGGGCATCTTCAACGCCATCCAGCGCGCCGGGGTGGTGGCCCTCAATGGTCCGCAGGATCACCTGCGCCCGCTGCTGGAGATCTATCGGCGCCGGCGCGACGCGATCGTCGCAACCTTCAACGAGGCGGGCTGGACCCTGGATTCCCCCAAAGGATCGCTCTACGTCTGGGTTCCTGTGCCCGAGGGAGAGACCAGCGGGTCGTTTGCCGACCGCCTGCTGGACGAGGCAGGTGTGGTGGTCGCACCCGGTCGTGGATACGGCCCGAGCGGTGAGGGTTATGTGCGCTTCTCGATCACGCTGGAAGATGGGCGCATGGCAGAGGGCCTGGAGCGGGTCCGCCGCCTACTGAAGGACGGATAGTGTCGGGCCCCCGCGACCGGCGAACCGGCGGTCCACCGCACGCCCGGTCGGACGGGATGCCCCGGCGTGAGCCCTCGCCCGCGCGGCCCGGCCTGCTTCCGAGCCAAACCCGGCCCGCTCACGCTTCTGAGGCGGCCGCCGGCGAGAAGAGGGGACCCGAGCCGAAGCCGGGGTCCGTCCTGTCGGCAAGCTCTTCCGCGGCGGCGGTGGAGCGTGAGGAAGTCAAGCTTGTTGAGTTGCGCAAGGTCCACCTCGAGCGAGTGCTGCTGGTCGGGGTGGCCCTGGGAATCCATGTCTCTGAGGCGGACGCCTCCCTTGCCGAGCTGAGGGCGCTGGCCGAGACCGCGGGCGCGCAGGTGCTGGACGAGCTCGTTCAGCGGCGAGATCGCCCCGACGCCGCCACCTTCGTGGGCAAGGGCAAGGCAATGGAGGTGCGCGATCTTGCCCGAGATCTTGGGGCCGACACCGTCGTCATCGACGAGGAGCTCGCCCCCGGCCAGTTGCGCCGGCTCGAGGAGCTCGTGGGCATCAAGGTCATCGACCGCACGGCGCTGATTCTGGACATCTTCGCCCAGCACGCACACTCGCGAGAGGGCAAGGCCCAGGTCGAACTGGCCCAGCTCAACTACCTGCTGCCGCGCCTTCGCGGCTGGGGCGAGAGCCTCACTCGTTTGGGTGGCGGCATCGGCACGCGAGGCCCCGGCGAAACCAAGATGGAGGTCGATCGCCGCCGCATCAAGCGCCGCATCGCCAAGCTGCACCGGGATCTCACCGGGCTGAGGCAGACCCGCCAGGTGAAGCGCCAGGAACGCACACGCCGGGGGGTTCCGGCCGTTGCCCTTGCCGGATACACCAACGCCGGCAAGTCCACCCTGCTCAACCGCCTGACGAGTGCCGACGTGCTGGTGGAGGACAAGCTCTTCTCGACCCTGGATCCGACAACCCGCCGGCTCACCTTGCCGGGCGGGCGTGCGGTCACCCTGTCGGACACCGTTGGGTTCGTTCGCAAGCTGCCGCACGACTTGATCGAGGCGTTCAAGTCCACGCTCGAGGAAGTGGCACTGGCGGATCTCGTGCTACATGTGGTGGACGGGTCCCATCCCCACCCGCAGGCCCAGGCGGAAGCGGTGCGCAGGGTGCTGGATGAGATCGGTGCTTCGCGGGTGCCGGAGCTTCTGTGTGTGAACAAGGTGGACGTCTGTGATGCGGTGACCCTTGCCGGGCTGCACAAGGCGTTCCCGGGAGGCGTGTTCGTCTCGGCCACCAGGGGCAGGGGGATGGAAGACCTGCTGGCCGCAATGGATGCGAAGCTTCCTCGCCCGCCGGCCCGGCTGCACTTCTTGCTGCCGTTCAATCGCGGGGATCTGCTGGATCGGGTCTACCGGGATGGCGAGGTCGAAAGCGTGGAACACACCGATCGGGGAGTGTGCGTGACCGCACGTGTGCCGGAGTCCCTGGCCGGTGCGCTGGAGCCGTTCATCGCGGATCGTCCTTCGTCCGAGCGTGGTGGGTGATTAGGCGAGCGCCCGGCAGTCTCAGGCGACCCTAGACGCGCCGCAGTAGCCCGACGACCTTACCGAGAACTGACGCCTCGTCGCCCGGAATCGGCTCGTAGGCCGGGTTGGCGGGCGTCAGCAGGATGTGGCCGTCCTTGCGCTTGAGGAACTTGATCGTGGCCTCATCCTCGATCATCGCGGCGACCATCTCGCCGCTCTCGGCGGTGGCCTGCTCGCGCACCACCACGAAGTCGCCGTCGAACACCCCGGCCTCGATCATCGAGTCACCGTGGACTTTGAGCATGAACAGGGTGCCCTCTCCCACGATCTCCCGCGGGAGCGGCATGACCGACTCGAGGTGCTCCTCGGCAAGGATGGGAGAGCCTGCGGCGATTCGCCCGACGAGCGGAACATAGGCGGGCAGCACCCGCGGCGCGACAGGCACGGCATTGGGGGAGAGGTGGACCTCGATCGCGCGCGGCTTGGTCGGGTCGCGGCGTATGTAGCCCTTGCGCTCCAGGGACTGAAGTTGGGCGTGGACCGAAGACGGCGAAGTCAAACCCACTGCCTCGCCGATCTCGCGCACGCTGGGAGGATAGCCCCGGCTTTCGACCGCCTCCCGGATGACCTCCAGAATGCGCCGCTGGCGTGCCGTCAACTGCTCGACCATCGCCTCCTCCTCCCCCAGACGACAACCCCGCGGACGTCTCGCAACGGAATGTAGCAGAGGCTTGTCCGCAAGGCAAACATGTGTTCGAAAGATCCTTGACTCGAACATGTGTGCGGATTAGCATGCAAACACCTGTTCGAGTGGATATCCCGTCGACCGAGAGTCCGGCGATTGGGGGAGGGGAGGCTCTGGGATGAGGCAGGGGAGTGGTGGCACCAGGGCCGGTCGGGCTGCGCGGGTACGCCGGCACAGGCTCCTGGTGGTCACGGTGGCGACGGCGGCCGTGGTCGGCATCTGGGGTCCGCTGGCGCAGGCGGGGGGGACCTCGGCACAGAGGGTTGCGACCAGAGCGCGGGTGCGGGTCGGCTACGAGGTACGGCAGGGCGACAGTCTATGGGGCATCGCCCAGCGGTTCGCCCCAGCCGGAAGCGACGTCAGGGTCTATGTGGCCAAGCTGCAGCGCTGGAACGGGCTGGCCGGCGGGCAGGTGGTGGCAGGACAGACTCTGGTGGTGGCCACCCGCTGACGGGCATCGACCGGTCTCGGTGAGAGACCGGCTCCACTCCATGTTCCAGGCCGAGCGCGCACTTGCGCTCGTCAAGGTGGCCCGCCGCGCTAGGAATCCCGGCCGGTTTGGGCGGCAGGTCCGGCAGGTCGCGGAGGCGCGGCCGGCGAGGTAACCGAACCCGTGCGGTTCGCGCTACGGCGGGATTTCGGTGGAGAGGTCTTCCGCAGGAGACCGACCTCTTTCTGGAAGTCGGTTATCCGCTGGAAGTCCTTGTAGACGGATGCGAAGCGCAGGTAGGCAACTTCGTCCAGGTCGCGCAGCGCGGCCAGCACCCGCAGACCGATGGCGCGGCTGTCGACCTCCTTGGCTGCGGTGTTGCGAAGGCGGGCTTCCATCTGGCGGGCGACGCGCTGGACGTCCTCGGTGGGTACAGGGCGGTTCTTGCAGGACCTCTCGATCCCGGCAACGATCTTGGCGAGATCGAAGGGTTCACGGGATCCGTTGCGTTTGACCACCATCAGCGGGATCTCCTCCACCACCTCTCGGGTGGAGAAGCGCCGAGCGCATTTTGAGCATTCACGCCGCCGCCGGATGGCCTGACCGCCTTCGGCCGCTCGGGAGTCGACGACCCGGTCGTCGAGCCCACCGCAGTAGGGACATCGCATCTGGCCTCCCCGTCGTCACAGGCACAAGATATAGTAGTGGTGGATACAATCTTGGGCAAGGACCCACAACATGTTGGATTGGGTGTTTGACGGGATGAAGAGCCGGGTGTACTTACTGCTCCGTTGTTTCCGGGCCAAGTGCCGGGGAGCGCGTCTTGGTGGGTCCAGCGGATAGGGAGCGGGAAAGATGTCTGAGCATGAGGAGGACCTCGCGGCCGCGTTGGGCAAGCCGGCGGCGAATGGCCTTTCGGTCCGGCGCTACTTCACGACGCCGGGAGTGCACCCCTACGAGGAACTCGACTGGGAGCTGCGGGACGCCATCCTGGTGAACTTCAAGGATGGCTCGGTGGCTTTCGAACAGCGAGGAGTCGAGTTCCCCACAGGCTGGTCTCAGAATGCCACCAATATCGTGACTCAGAAGTACTTTCGGGGAGGCTTCGGCCTGCCCGACCGAGAGCACTCGGTTCGTCAGTTGATCGACCGGGTCGCCGGCACGATCCGCCGGTGGGGAGTCGAGGGCGGCTACTTCGCCACCGACGCCGACGCCGACTGCTTCCACTCGGAGCTGATCCACCTGCTGGTCAACCAGAAGGCGGCGTTCAACTCTCCGGTGTGGTTCAACCTGGGGGTCGAGGAGCAGCCTCAGTGTTCGGCCTGCTTCATCCTGCACGTGGACGACACGATGAACTCGATCCTCAACTGGTATGTCGAGGAAGGGCTCATCTTCAAGGGAGGCTCGGGGGCGGGAGTCAACCTGTCGACCATCCGTTCCTCGAAAGAGAGGCTGTCTTCGGGCGGAGAGGCGAGCGGTCCGGTTTCCTTCATGCGGGGCGCCGACGCCAGCGCCGGCACAATCCGTTCGGGAGGCAAGACCCGCCGGGCGGCCAAGATGGTCATCCTCAACGTCGATCACCCCGACGTGGTGGAATTCATCTGGTGCAAGGCTCGCGAGGAACGCAAGATGCGCGCCCTGCGCGATGCCGGCTTCGACGTGGACCTGGACGGCCGCGACCTGATCTCGGTGCAGTACCAGAACGCCAACAACTCGGTGCGTGTGACCGAGGACTTCATGCGCGCGGTCGAGCAGGGCGGCGACTGGGACCTGAAGGCCGTCAAGGACGGGCGAGTCATCCAGACCCTGCGAGCGCGCGATCTCATGCGCCACATCGTCGAGGCGACCTGGGAGTGCGCGGATCCGGGCCTGCAGTACGACACCACGATCAACGCCTGGCACACCTGCCCCGAGTCGGGACGCATCAACGCGAGCAACCCGTGCAGTGAGTACATGCATGTCGACAACAGCGCCTGCAACCTGGCGTCGCTGAACTTACTCAAGTTCCTGGACGAGGGAGGCAACTTCGACGTTTCCGCCTTCCGGCAGGCGGTTGAGATCATCTTCCTGGCTCAGGAGATCCTGATCTCCAACTCCTCCTACCCGACCGACAAGATCACCGAGAACGCAAAGCACTTCCGTCAGATCGGGTTGGGCTACGCCAACCTCGGCGCGCTGCTGATGGCCGAGGGTATGCCGTACGACTCCGAGGGCGGGCGGGCCTGGGCGGCCGCCCTGACGGCTCTCATGACCGGCCACGCCTACCGTACTTCGGCGCGCATCGCCGCGGCCATGGGGTCCTTCGCAGGATTCGGGCAGAACCGCGACGCCATGCTGAGAGTGATTCGCAAGCACCGCAACGCCCTGGAGGTCGTCAACGCCGACCTCGCCCCGTCGAATGTGCTTGCCGGCGCGCGCCAGTCCTGGGACGAGGCCCTGGCGCTGGGGGAGGAGAGCGGCTTTCGCAACTCCCAGGCCACGGTGCTGGCGCCTACCGGCACGATCGGGTTCCTGCTGGACTGCGACACCACCGGCATCGAGCCTGATCTCGCGCTGATCAAGACCAAGAAGCTCGTGGGCGGCGGTTCGATGAGTATCGTCAACCGGACCGTTCCCAGGGCCTTGCGCCGCTTGGGATACGAAGAGGAGCAGATCGAGGCGATCATCGAGTACGTGGCCGAGCACAACTCGGTGGTGGGCGCCCCCGCCCTTCGCGAGGAGCACTGCCCGGTGTTCGACTGCGCCATGGGCGAGCGCTCGATTCACTACATGGGGCACATTCGCATGATGGGAGCGGTGCAGCCGTTCCTGTCGGGGGCGATCTCCAAGACGGTCAACATGCCGAACGAGGCCACGCCCGAGGAGATAGAACGCGCCTACATTGAAGGATGGCGGCTGGGACTCAAGGCTCTGGCCGTCTATCGCGACGGAAGCAAGGTGGGTCAGCCGCTCACGGCGGACAAGAAGGAGTCGGCCGTTCCGGCTTCGCTTCCGCGTCCCGTGCGCCGGCGTCTGCCGATGCGCAGGCCTGCCCAGACCACCTCGTTCAGAGTGGGCGACTGCGAGGGCTACATCACCGCCGGGTCCTATCCGGACGACGGCCTCGGAGAGATCTTCCTCAAGGTTTCCAAGCAGGGCTCGACTCTGTCGGGGGTGATGGACGCCTTCGCGATCGCCGTGTCCGTGGGTCTGCAGTACGGGGTGCCGTTGGAGGCCTTCGTGGCGAAGTTCACCAACATGGTCTTCGAACCCAACGGTATGACCGATGACCCGGACATACGTTTCACGCGGAGCCTGGTGGACTACATCTTCAGGCGCTTGGCCTTGGACCACCTTCCGGCGGAAAGCCAGCATAGCCTGGGGATCTACTCGGTTTCCGAGCGCACGGAGATGCGGAACGGAGTGGCGGCAACCGGGGAGGCTTCGCACGAGGCGCCGGCCGGTCCGCCCGGGCTCGGCCCCAGCGAGGCTCCACGCGGCGGCTACAGGGCGACCACCCCGACGCTTCCGGATGCCCCGTACTGCTACACCTGTGGGGTCCAGATGCGGCCGGCCGGCTCCTGCTACGTGTGCGAGTCCTGCGGCACAACGAGCGGGTGCTCGTAGTACGAGAATCAACTGAGCAAAGCGCCGCGCAGGTCCAGCAGCATGCCGGGCGTCGGTTGGGCGCCCGCAGCATCGGAGGAGATCAACTGGCGATGTGCCGGTTGAGCGCGTCGAGGGTGGCGGCAGCTATGGCCCGATCCTCATCCAGAACGGCCTCGCAGGTGCCGAAGAGGCTGCCGTCCTGAGCGACGAGTCTTACCATTGCCACGCGGCCCTCGCCGATGGTCAGGACTCGGGCCAGCGCCACTTCGTGGGGCAGTTCGTAGCCCAATCCCTTCAACGCCTCCAGAGTGGTCGCAGCCACGACCCGAGGTCGCTCGCGCTGGTCCCGGGGCAGGGAAGCTGAGGTGTGAACCTCATGGCCGGGGATGGCCAGGGTGACGTGGCATTCCTGCCCCGTGGCTTCGGGGATAACCACGACCTCCTGCAAATTGGGCCGCTGCTTTTGCACTGTTGTCGTCATGTAGATCACCTCGATAAGAGTGCCGCCACCACGCACGGTAGCAGATCCACACCGGCTGGCAGTGGCCCGCACGGACTAGACCGCGAAAACCGGAAAGCCTTGGGGCACAAGGGGTTGCGGATAGTGAGCGCAGGTCGCGGAGAGTAATCCGGCCCTACCTTCGATCGGGGCCGGTCGGTGCCTGGGAGAAGTCTGGTATGGTGCCGGACGATCGGGCGCACGAGCCGAAGATCGGGCTCCTGCGGGGACTCGAGACGGGCGCAGGGTCGGGAAAGGAGTGCTCGTGGCTGGACGGCGGATGAAGTTGGCGGCGGGAGCGGCTCTGGGGGTTGTAGGCACAGGTCTTGCGTCTGGGCGCTACCTGGTACATCGCGACCGGCGCCGACCGGACCCCGAATCGAGGGAGGACTTCTTCGGCTTGACCGGCGTTCCGGTGGTGGCCGAGTCCTTCGACGGAACCAAGCTGCATGCCGAGGTCATGGGATCCGGTCCCGAGATCGTGCTCGCGCACGGGCTTTCGGTGTCGCTGGCCTCCTGGTACTACCAGCGCAGGGATCTGCGGGACGCCTTCAGGGTCGTGGCGTGGGACCACCGGGGTCACGGGCATTCTGGGCCGGCCGGGTCTGGGGGGCTGTCCATGGAGTCCCTTGCGCGCGACTGCCGGGCGGTGCTGGATCAGACCGGTGTGCGTCGATGCGTGCTGGTGGGCCACTCAATGGGCGGCACGATGGCCGTCAAGTTCGCGGAGATGTTCCCGGAGGAGATCGGTGGGCGCGTTGCGGGCTTGGCGCTGATCGACACCGGGTGCGTCAGTCTCGAGATGCTTCCGGCCGGGAGGGACCCCGCCACCGATTGGCTTCGCGGTCTCGTCGCCTCCGCTCCCAAGAGGTATGCCCGGCAGATCGCCTGGCTTCTGGCGCGATCCCGGCGGGAGGGCAGTGATCTCTCCTACTTCCTGTCACGGTATTTCGCCTTCGGGGTCAATGCCCTTCCGAGCCATGTGAGATTCCTGGAGGCGATCGCTCAGCCGGCCTCAGCGGAAACGATAACGGGTCTGCTTCCAGATCTCCTGGACTGCGATCTGTCTCACGTGCTTGCCCGGATCAACATCCCGACGCTCGTCATCACGGGAGGCATGGACCGGCTCACCCCGCCGGCGGCAGCCCGGAGGATGGCCGAGGGGATCCGGGATTCACGCCTTGTAGTGCTGGAGAAGGCGGGACACATGGCTCTGATGGAGCAGCCCCAAGTGGTGACGGCCCACCTTCGCGCATTCTGCTCGGAAGTGCTACAGGGCGGCGGTTGAGCGTCGATCGGAAGCAGGGGTATACTCTCGCCGCTCGCGCGGACGTGGCTCAGCTGGTAGAGCATCACCTTGCCAAGGTGAGGGTCGCGGGTTCGAATCCCGTCGTCCGCTCTGAAAGGACCGATTGCCCGCCGTTGGGTGTGGCAGGCAGGGAGAACTCGGGACAGCCTCGGACGAGCTGTCTGGAGATCCGGCGAGTCCGGCGGAGTGGCCGAGTGGTTCAGGCAGGGGTCTGCAAAACCCCGTACGGCGGTTCAATTCCGCCCTCCGCCTCGAGGTGACCGCTCGCGGGTCACTTGATTACTTGGGCGGTTAGCTCAGGGGGAGAGCACTTCCTTGACACGGAAGGGGTCAGAGGTTCAAATCCTCTACCGCCCACCAGTCCTTCGGACTCCTCGGTAGCCGATACGGGCAGTCCGATTCGTTTTCCCGGGCCCGCTATTCCCAGGAGTTCATTCCCGGGCTTCCCACCGGTCGGCCCGGGGGTTTGCGGGGGCGGGAGTGTGCACGCAAACGGCATGAGCGGGTTTCGCAACTGTAGGGCGGCCGGCCCGGAGGTTTGCACGGAGGGCAATGCTCGGCCGGATCGCCTGCGGTGTCTTCAGTTCGTTGTGTCCACGGCTGGCATGCATTGGTATTCTGGACGTCTACGGAGCGACCGCTGTCAAAGACTCGTGGCGCGGTGATGGTGTGATGACTGGGAACGCGCTCCCGGGTGGGGAGGTCCTGAGTTGAAGCCGACCAGGTTGGGTGCGGTGGTTGCCGCCGGGGCGATGGTCGTCGGCCTCGGACTGCCGGCAGGCGCATCGGCCGCGAGTTCCTCGCTCGGGCGGGTGCCGGCCGCACGCCTCGCGTCGGGGTTGGAGAGGCTGCTCGCGTCACGTCACGCCACCGTTCGCAGCGCCCAGGACTCCGGGTCCGTGAAGACGGCGGGCTATGCGCAGCCCGCGGGGACGACGGGTTCCTCACGGCCGTTCGGCACGATCGGCTCACCGGACATCTACCCTGACTCCTGTGGGGACACTCCCGGCGTGATCGATCTCAGTCAAGCTGCCCTGGGCGACGACGGAAGCCAGATCGTGGTGTCGTTCACGACCTGCCAAACCTGGGCCGACTCCCAGTTGCGGTTCTACGTCGTGGAGATCGACAGCGTGCCGGGAGGCGCCGGGGGCAGCGTCGACTACATGATGGCGATGTACTACGACCCCGACCTCGCGAGTCTGGCAGGTCAGGTGATCCAGACGCCTTCCGATGATAGCTCCACCTGGGTCGAGGGTCCGATACGTGCGGCGTGGAAGGGGTCGGACCAGCGAACGGCAACCACGCGGTTTCCGCTTTCTGACATCGGCGGCGCGCGTGCTTTCATCTTCGTGTCGGCTGCCAAGGATGAGCTGAAGAACGAAGACGATCTGCCCGATGGCGGGATGAACCCGCGCCGGTACCCGGGTGGAGGGTCGGACTGCCCACCGTTCGGCTACCCCGGGGCATCCTACGAGCAGTCGGAGATCGTGGTTCGCCCGGCGCCCGGCGCGGAGGGGCGTGCGCGCGAGTCTCTCTCAGCCTTCGGAGCGGAATCGGTCGCCCCGGGCCCGCAGGGCACCCTGGTGGTGCAGTTGCGCCCCGGGCTTTCGGTGCCTGAGGCCTCACGCGGTTTCGCCCGGATACCGGGAGTAGCCGGTGCGCAACCCAACTACCTCTACACCCACCACTCGATTCCCAACGACCCCTTCTATTCCTACCAGTGGAACCTTCCCAAGATCGGAGCGCCTGACGCGTGGGACCTCCTGCCTTCGGGCGGGTCGGGAGTCACCCTGGCGGTGCTCGACTCGGGGATCGACGGGACGAACTCGGATCTGCTGGGTCGGGTCGTGGCCGGCTATGACGTGATCCACGGCCAGATCTTGGCCGCCGGCGCCAACTCCTCGGGCGGGGACGTTCACGGTACGGCGGTCGCCGGGCTGGCTGCGGCTCGCGGAAACGATGGCTTCGGGGTGGCCGGGACTGCGTGGAACGTGTCAATGATGCCCATATCGGTCTTTGACAACGGGATTTCAACGGACACGCACGTAGCTGCGGGGATCATCTGGGCGGTGGACCACGGCGCTCGAATCCTCAACATGTCGCTGGGTTCGTGCTTCCCGTCGGACACGCTGCACAACGCCATCCAGTATGCCGCGGGCAAAGGCGTGTTGATGGTGGCTTCATCGGGCAACGAGTACTTGGACGGTAACCCGGTCGAGTATCCGGCGGCCTATCCCGAGGTGCTCTCGGTGGGCGCGACGACTTCTTCGAACGTGCGGGCGCCGTACTCCAGCACCGGGGACTGGACGGACATGACGGCACCGGGAGGTAGCGGCGCTTCCCAGGCGGAGGACCTCGTCAGCGACGCGCCCGGCAACGCCTTCGTCTCGGTGGCGGGGACTTCGTTTTCCGCGCCGCAGGTCTCCGGGGCAGGGGCAGTGCTGTGGGGCGCCGATCCGGTGATGTCGGTCTCGGACTTGTGGGCTTTGCTGGTGTCGTCGGCCGGGGATCTCGGGGCGCCGGGCTGGGATCCGGAGTTCGGAGCGGGCCTGCTGGACTTAGGACGCGCCGCTCGTGCTCTGGCCATGACCTCACGCGTTGCCGGGGCCGACCGGGTTGCCACGGCCGTGGCCATCTCCGCCTCCACCTTCTCGTCTGTCACCTCGGTGGTGCTCGCCACGTCGCAGAACTTCCCAGATGCGCTGGCCGGTGCGCCCCTGGCCACGGCTCTGGGGGCGCCGATCCTGCTGAATCCTCCGGACGGCGGACTCGACACGCGTGTCGGGACCGAGATATCGCGATTGGGCGCCTCCCGCGCCGTCCTCCTCGGTGGAACCGCGGCGCTGTCAAGTCAGTTGGGGTCGGATCTGCAAGCGCGTGGGCTCACCGTGGAACGCCTGGCAGGAGGAGATCGCTACGACACGGCGCGGGTGATCGCGCTTCGCTTGGGAAGCCCATCGAACGGGACGGCGGTCGTCGCATTGGGAGAGAACTTCCCCGACGCACTGGCGGCCTCAGCTCCCGCCGCCTTCGCCGGAGATCCGGTCTTGCTCACCGCCAGGGACGCCGTTCCCGCAGCTACCCTGCAGGCCCTGTCGGCTCTCGCGATAACTCAGACTGTCGTAGCGGGCGGGCCGGCGGCCGTGAGCGACGCCGCGATGTCCCAGCTTCCCTCACCCCAGCGCAGGTACGGGGCCGATCGCTACGCCACGTCGGTGAGCCTGGCCGACTACGGGTTGGCGCTGGGGATGAGTGCGTCCTCGGTCGTTCTGTCGAGCGGGCAGAACTTCCCCGACGCCGTCGCCGCGGGAGCGGCTTGTGCGGCGACCGGAAGGGTGCTGCTTCTAGCTGCCCCCTTGGGCCTCGGTGACTCGCCGGCGACGCGTGACTGGCTCGCGGGCCACTCCGGGACCACCGGCAACCTGCTGTTGCTTGGAGGCACGGCGGCTTTGTCGGAACGCACCAGGGTGGATGCGGGGGTGGCGATAGCGCCGGGTTCCGGCTAGGGGACAAGCTCCAGACGGGTGCGTGAGGGTGACAGAATCGCTGGCCGTCAACAAACAGAACCACCGGCCGTTGACAAACCCGGACGGTAACCGTTGACATGACCACCTGTTGTCTAGTGTGGTGCGTCCGAATTCGCCGTAGACATCGAGGGCGCGGGTGCGCCCGAAGCGCAAGGCGCGAGGAGGGCGCATACCTGTAGGTATGCAACCGACGAGCAACGCCGCGATTCGGGATGCGGACGCGACCGAATGTAAGGGAACTTCGGGCGCACTACACTAGTTGTGTAGTTGGACACGGCTTCACATGGAAGGGACTCGGCGGGAAGCCGTTGAGGGAGGAGCTCACATGGCTGTTGGCCACGAAGGGCTGGTCTCAGGCGAGGCTTTGTCACCCGACGATACCCCGGTGTCCGACGAAACCGACGCGGGGGTCCGCTGGCGGGGCGAAGGTATGAAGCGCCTGGGCGACCTGCTCGTTGAAGGCGGAGTCATCACGCCGGAGCAACTCATGGTCGCGGTGGAACGCCAGAGTGTCGGCGGGCGGCGGCGCAAGCTGGGCCAGGTAGTGGTGGAGTGCGGGTTCGCCTCCGAGGAGGAGATCGCGGCGGTGCTGGCGCACCAACTCGGGATTCCCTACGTGGACCTTGCTTCCCTGCCGGCCGACCCCGATCTGGCCCGGCTGATCCCGCGCAAGCTGGCAGAGCGCTACGAGCTCGTTCCGGTGCGGCGTACCGACCATGGCATCGTGATCGCGATGGCCGACCCCACGAACGTGCTCGCGGTGGATGACGTTCGGGTGATCTCCGGGTTCCAGGAAGTCCGCCTGGAAATAGCCACGGCGAGTGCGGTCAGGGAGGCGGCGGACTCTCTGTACGCCATGGACAGCACGGCCATGGACATCCTGGATCGGCTGGGCGCGGCGGCCCAAGTCGAGGTATTGCCCGAGTATCGGGTGGCCGAGGAGGACGTCGAGGCCTTGCAGCGATCGAGCCGTATGGCTCCGATAGTGCGACTGGTGGACGCGCTGCTGGCCGACGCGGTGCGCGGGCGGGCCACCGACGTGCACATCGAACCGCAGTCCAACGACGTGAAGGTGCGCTACCGGGTGGACGGACTGTTGAGGGAGATCATGACGCTGCCCAAACACGTCCACGCCTCGGTGGTTTCTCGGATCAAGATCGTGTCGGGAATGGACATCGCCGAACGCCGGCGTCCACAGGACGGAAGCGGCCGTATCCGCGTGGACAACCGTCGCATCGACATGCGCGTGTCGACCATCCTCACCTTGACCGGCGAGAAAGTTGTGATCCGTCTGCTGCGTCAAGAGGAAAGCCTGGTGGACCTGGCCACGCTGGGGATGGAGCCGGAGGAACTGGCGATCGTGCAGCAGCACCTGGCGATGCCACAGGGATTGATCGTTTTCACCGGCCCCACCGGCTCGGGAAAGACGACCACGTTGTACGGCTCCCTCATGTACTTGAAGAGCCCCGAGAAGAACATCGTCACGATCGAGGATCCCATCGAGTACCAGATGCCCGGGCTCAGTCAGGTTCAGATCGACGAGAAGACCGGCATGGGTTTCGCGCGGTGGCTTCGAAGCGTCCTGCGC
>Ga0265292_1000687_pt1 | contig 40696 bp, 30 predicted proteins | sample Munlanlewell296A_FD_189080 | JGI IMG/M metagenome (GOLD analysis project Ga0265292, IMG submission 189080) | Leachate microbial communities from a municipal landfill in Southern Ontario, Canada - Leachate well 296A | ecosystem: Engineered > Solid waste > Landfill > Unclassified | place: Canada... | reverse complement strand
TGAAATAGTTTATAATCTGTTTTGGACTTGGAATCATGATGCTATAGAGCTATTCAGAAGATTAGATCGGAAATTATGGGAAGATACTCATCATAATCCCGTATTATTACTCGGTAAAATAAGTCAAGACAGATTAAATGAAATCGCAAATGATGATAGTTTTATATCTCATATGAACCGTGTTTCGGTTCATCTTAATGTTTATCTTGAAGAGAAAAGCTGGTATCAAAAAAATTATAAATATAACGGCGATAAATTTATTGCATATTTTTCTGCCGAATTTGGTCTAACGGAATGTTTGCAAGTATATTCGGGTGGTCTTGGTGTTCTTTCCGGGGATCATATAAAATCTGCAAGTGATCTTGGATTGCCATTAGTGGGGGTTGGCTTGTGTTACAAAGAAGGATACTTCCAGCAATATCTTACTAACGATGGCTGGCAGCAAGAGCGTTATGAGCTAACTGATTTTTTCAATCAACCTATCTCGTTGGTTACAAACAAAGACAATACACCATTAAAAATTGAAATGGATTTTCCCGGACGGAAAGTTGTTTTACAAGTTTGGAAAATTCAAGTCGGGCGCATTCCGTTATTTCTTCTTGATACAAACGTTTCTGAAAATTCAGACGAAGATAGAAAAATTACACGTACATTATATGGCGGTAATATAGAAACAAGAATTGAACAAGAAATTGTTCTTGGTATAGGCGGCATTCGTGCATTAGATGCTATGAATATTAAACCGGTTGTATGCCACATGAACGAAGGCCATTCAGCTTTTCTTTCTTTAGAACGAATCCGTCATTTAATAAAAAATAACAATCTTACTTTTAATGAGGCAAAAGACATTGGTTTCTATTCCAATGTTTTCACAACCCACACTCCTGTTCCGGCAGGCATAGATATTTTTCCAAATGATCTTGTTGAAAAATATTTCGGGCAATATTATAGAAATGAATTAAAAATTAGTGACAAAATATTTTACAGTCTTGGTACAATCATAAAAGAAAAACCGGCAACTAACTTTAATATGGCACATCTTGCTATGAATATGGCTGGATTTGTTAATGGTGTAAGTAAACTTCACGGAAGAGTATCTAAGAAAATGTGGATGTCCGGATTTGTTGATGTTCCATTTGATGAAATCCCAATTGACTATATTACAAACGGTGTGCATACACATTCGCACTTATCGAACGATATGCAGGAATTATTATACCGTTACCTCGGTGAAAAATTTATGCAGAATCCTTCCGATAAAGATGCTTGGAAACGAATTGATGAAATACCTGATGAAGAACTATGGCGCACTCATGAAAGAAGAAGAGAAAGATTAGTCGCGTTCGCAAGAAACAGATTAATAAAACAAATTTATGAACGCGGAGGTTCAGCTTCGGAACTTGCATTTGCAAAGGAAGTATTAGATGTACAAGCACTAACTATTGGTTTTGCAAGAAGGTTTGCAACTTATAAACGAGCTACTCTAATTTTTAAGGATATTGATCGTCTTAGCAATATACTTAGCAATCCTGATTACCCTGTTCAACTAATAATTGCAGGTAAAGCTCATCCTAAAGACGAAGAGGGGAAGAAACTTATACAAGAGGTTATTGCAATATCTAAAGAACCTCATTTAAGAAAGAAGATTATTTTTATTGAAAATTATGATATGAATATTGCACGTTACATGGTTGCCGGTTGTGATGTATGGTTGAATAATCCGCGCCGTCCTTTTGAAGCAAGCGGGACCTCAGGCATGAAAGTAATTGCAAACGGCGGTTTGAATTTAAGTGTTATGGATGGTTGGTGGGACGAAGCATTTACACCAAATGTCGGCTGGAGGATAGGGAATAGGGAAGAATATGATGATTTGGATTATCAAGATGAAGTAGAGTCTCGTTTGATTTATGAAGCAATTGAAAAAGAACTTGTACCAATATTTTTTAATCGTGGTGAAGATAAACTACCGCGCAGCTGGATCTCAATAATGAAAAATTCCATGAAAACTTTGGGATCAGAATATAATTCGCACCGAATGGTTGAAGAATATGCTAAGAAATTTTATTTCGAATCATATGAAAAACGAATGAACCTTATGAAAAATAATTGGGAAAAAGGAAAAGAATTTTCTCGATGGAAAAATATTTTATATGAAAATTGGAACAAAGTAAAATTTTTAAGTGTTACCGAAGAAGAGAAAAACGGCGATCTGAAATTTGGTTTTAAATATCCGATTCTTGCCGAAGTAGAACTTGGTGAACTTACACCCGATGATGTAGAGGTACAAATTTATTACGGTAAAGTAGATGAAGGTGAGAATGGTTCTAAATATTCAATTACAATGACTCATGTCGGCAAGAAAACAAAATCGGCTAAGTATACTTACCGTGGACAAATTGAATGCAACGATACCGGACAATTTGGATTTACTTTAAGAATACTTCCAAAACATACTCAGTTAATTAATCCTTTTGAATTAGGTTTAATACGATGGGCGTGAAATTAAAAAAGCATATATCTAAAACTAAATATTAAGAGAAAACAGATGTTACTAGAAACTCTTGATTTGCGAAATAACGATCTACTGATTTACTCTCAGAATCTATTCAACTTCAGTGATAGTTTTAAGATCATATTTAAGAATGAGAAGCAGAGAAGACCGCGTCGCATTAGTTATTTTGATGTTTGTACTTACGTTAAAGATCCTTCACCAAAAAATTTGATCATTTACAGACTTCTTACTAATATCAATCAATTAAACGCTTATTCAACCAAATACGGATATTTTATTAAGATCAATAACAAAGTTGAGCTAATTTATTTTGACCCGATCTTTGCAATTAAAGATTTGCGTCATTTACGTTTTGATCTCGATCCGTCTAGATTTAGGTTTAAGATCCAGCAAGTAGGATTAACTTCGTTAACAAAAAAAGAAACTGAACCTAACTTTGCAGAAGTCTATTGTTTTGATCTAAAAGCTGTTGAAGCTCAAAGTCAAAATGATAAAATATTTGCCGATGCGATCTTTGCTTTTGACGAGAACTTTACAGATAGCGAGCTGCCGGAAAATATTGAACCGGAAAAGAGAATTATTTCAAAAGATACAATCATTTCATCCGATTCTGAAACTGCATTGATCTCCAAAGTAAAGAAGATATCTGAGGATAAAGGTGAAATAACAACTTCATTCCAAACACCAACTCCGCCTGATATTAATAGAGTGCATGATCTTCGAGAAGAAATAATTGTATTACTCAAACAAGCACTTGGTATTCCGGAAGGTAGTTCGGTTACTCCTTTGCAAGTACCTCAAAACATTACTGCTGCTAATGAAGATTCAAATCAAAAACAAAAAGATGAATCAACAAATATTTTTACTGAAGTAGAAAATACTATTGATTTGTTCAAAACAACTCAGAATGTAAGCTCAAACCAAAAACAAAAATTTGAAACTAAGAATGTTAACACTGAAGTAAAAAATGTTTTTGATTTGTTCAAAACAACTAATAAATCGGACGAACTTTCTGCACGAGAGAGAAATTCTATAATTCTTAAATTTGATTAATCCGGCAGATCAAATTTGTTCCTATAATCAATCTATTTAATTTTTTTGGAATTCAGTTAATGGAAAATAAATATGATGTAATAATAATAGGCAGTGGACCCGGCGGTGAGGGAGCTGCAATGACTTGCGCTAAAGAAGGGAAGAAGGTTGCAGTTTGCGAAGAATTTTCTCTCGTTGGCGGTAGCAATACTCACAAAGGTACTATTCCGAGTAAAGCATTAAGACATGCAAGCCAAATATTATATGACAGCAATAAGTTTGAAGGAGCTACTTATCAAGAATTATTAATACAAACCGGAACTGTTATAAAATGCCAGGTTGAATTAAGACATGGTTTTTATACACGGAACAATGTTGATTTGATTATCGGCAGGGCAAGATTTCTAGATAAACATACTGTAGAAGTAATGGAATCCACAGGACTAAAAAAAGAATATCAAGCAGATGCATTTATGATTGCCACAGGTTCTCGTCCGTATCACCCGCCAGATGTTGATTTTTCACATCCACGAATAATTGATAGTGATAAACTTTTAAAAATAAAAGATAATCCTAAAACATTAACAATTTATGGTGCTGGTGTAATCGGCTGTGAGTATGCTTCTATCTTCAGAGGATTAAGTGTAAAAGTTAATTTGATAAACACACGCAATCAGCTTTTATCTTTTCTTGATGATGAAATAATTGATGCATTAGCTTATCACCTTAGAGAGAACGGTGTTCTTGTTCGGCACGGTGAAGAATATGAAAAAGTTGTTGCAGATGAAAATGGTGTAAAAATTTATTTAAAGTCGAACAAAGAAATCAGAAGTGATTATTTATTATGGGCGCAAGGCAGAACCGGTAATACTCAAAATATGGGACTTGAAGAACTTGGAATTAAAACTGATGAAAGAGGTTCTATTCCAGTGAATGAGTTTTATCAATCTGTAGTAACAAATATTTATGCAGTTGGTGATGTTATCGGTTATCCCAGTCTTGCAAGTGCTGCTTATGATCAAGGTAGATTTGCCGGGAGACATTTAATTCTAGGTGAGAGCACAACTCTAAAAATCGAAGATATACCAACAGGGATTTATACCATTCCCGAAATTAGTTCTGTCGGTTTGAATGAAAGAGAATTAACAGAGAAGAAAATTCCTTATGAAGTCGGGCATTCATTCTTCCGCCATTTAGCTCGTGCTCAGATAACCGGAAGAACTGTAGGTATGTTAAAAATTCTTTTTCACAGAGAGAGTTTAAAAATTCTTGGTATCCATTGTTTTGGATATGAGGCATCGGAAATTATTCATATCGGGCAAGCAATAATGTCTCAAAAAGGCGATGGGAATAGTTTGATGTATTTCATCAACAGCACTTTTAATTATCCAACAATGGCGGAAGCATACCGAGTTGCAGCATTGAACGGATTTAATAGAGTTGAGTTAGGTAAAAAGTCTCACAACTAGTTTTGTAAGAAAATATTTTTTTATCAAAAACAATTAATAACTCATTGAATCAATTTTAACCTTTCCTCTGAATATCCAATAAATACTTATCGTGTAAGCTAGAACAAACGGCACACCTATTAAAGCTATGATCAGCATTATTTTCAGAGTCTGTTGAGATGATGAAGCATTATAAACGGTAAGATTATATAGATATAATGGAATGCTATTGTAAAGGCGAATTGAATTCTTGAAAGAAGATCAACGGACGTATTGTATATCTCGATATTAATTATCAGATTTCATATTAGATAATGTATGTTAAAAAAAATATACTTATATAATTTCTATAGAGAATCATTTTTATTGATTATAAAATAAAGAAAAGAGAAAAATATTTACTCAATTAAAAAATCCCAAATACTAAAGAATTTCATGTCGTTGTCAGTAGCTGAAATTGCTGGAAGAATTGTTTCATTGGTAACATTCGTATATCTAGCAAGAGTTTTATCACCGGATGGATTTGGGGTTATAGGTTTCGCAACAGCATTCGTTTCATATTTTATTCTAATTGTCAATTTTGGCTTTGAGACTTATGGAACACAAGAAATTGCAAAAAATATGCTCAACAATCATAAACTTGTCAATTCAATACTCACAATTAGATTTTTTATTTCGGTATGTATATTTATAATTCTAGTAGTATGTACAATAATACTTAAGAAAAACTTAATTGTTAAAATTGCAATAATTCTTACAGGAATAAATCTGTTTGCTACTGCCTTTTCTTTGAACTGGTATTTCCAGGGTATTCAAAGGATGGGATATATAGCAGTAAGCCAAATTCTTTCAGGCATATTGAGTTTGAGCTTAGTTTTTCTTTTCGTGAAAAATAATTATGGAATTTTATTATCAATTGCCATAATGGGTTTATCAACATTAGTAAATTCGCTATTGCTAATGAAAAGTTACAATAAATCGTTTGGTAAATTCCATTTTCAACTTGATAAGGTTTTTGTAAAAAAGATAATTACAGATTCGACTCCATTTGCTTTTTCTTCAATTATGATAACAATCTATTATAACCTTGATATGATAATGTTGGGATTTATGAAAAGTGATTATGAAGTAGGAATTTATAACGCCTCTGTAAAAATATTCTTGATTGGTAATGTATCCTATATATTAATTATGAAATCTTTCTTCCCAACGTTTTCAGAAATAGGTTTCTCTATTACAAATAAATTTTATAAGAATTTTAGAAACTATTTTCTTTCTATGGTTAGTATTGGATTGTTTACAACTATAATTATGTTTTTATTCTCAATTCAATTGATATATATATTATTCGGAAAGGCGTATTATAGTTCTATATATCCCTTACAGATACTAGCTATGAATTCAGCCGTAGTTTGTATAAATATAATATTTGGTAATCCGCTTTTAACCTGGGGTAAACAGAAAATTTATTTAATAATAGTTGGGCTAGGTGCTATTACTAATATTTTAATGAATTTAATTTTAATACCACATTATTCTTATATCGGAGCGGCTTTAGCAACCCTAATTTCAGAAGTGGCAGTATTTTTTGGTTTGATAATAGTATACTCTAATTTTAGAGGCACTAAACTTGCATTATGATTTCTTAATTGTAGGAGCGGGATTTGCCGGTTCTATTATGGCCGAACGATTAGCTTCTCAGCTCAATAAAAAGATTCTCATAGTTGAAAAAAGTAATCACATTGCGGGTAATGCATTCGATGAATACGATGAGCACAGTATTTTAGTTCATAGATATGGTCCTCATATATTTCACACAAATAGTGATACAGTGATGAAATATTTATCAAAATTTACCGAATGGAGAAAATATGAACATAAAGTTTTGGCTAATCTTAATGGAAAAAATTATCCTTTCCCTATAAATCGATTAACTCTAAACCGGCTTTATAATATTGATCTTAAAAACGAGAATGATGTCATTATATTTTTTGAAAAAGTAAAAGAGAATAGATCACCGGTTTTAAATTCGGAAGATGTAATTGTCAATCAAATCGGATTTGATTTATTTGAATTTTTTTTTAAGCATTACACCAAGAAGCAGTGGAATATTGATCCCAACGAACTTCATCCTCAAGTTTGTGGAAGAATTCCAGTACGGTTTAATGATGATGTTAAGTATTTTACCGATAAGTATCAGCTAATGCCATCGGAAGGATATGCTAAAATGTTCAAGAGAATGCTTGCGAATAAGAATATTGAAATCATCCTCAATTGTGATTATAAAAAAGTAATAACAGATGTAAAATTCAATAAGATGATATACACAGGTCCAATTGATTATTTTTTTGATTATACTTTTGGTAAACTACCATATCGTTCCCTTAAATTTGAGTTTGTTAATTATAATACAGAATTTTATCAAGAGGCAGCGCAGATAAATTATGTTAATTCAAATATTCCGTATACTAGAGTCATAGAGCATAAACAATTAACCGGACAGAAGTCGGATAGTACTACCATCAGCAGAGAGTATCCGCAATTGGAAGGTGAGCCATATTATCCAATTCCTACAGAAGAAAATCGGAAAATATTTTTATTATATAAAAAAGAAACAAGCAAACTTAATAATGTTATTTTTTGCGGTAGATTAGCAGAGTATCAATATTATAATATGGATCAGGTAGTAGCTAATACATTAAAAAAATTTGAAAAGATAGCTTATGGAAAATAATCCGCTAGTTACAGTTAATATTCTGTCATACAATAGAAAAGACGAACTTAGGAATACTCTTCAAAAAGTATTTGAACAAGATTATAAAAATATTGAAGTGATTGTGGTTGACAATTGTTCTACAGATGGTACTGTTGAAATGGTGACGAGTGAATTTCCTATTGTGAGCTTAATTCGACTAAATAAAAATATTGGTATTGCTGGGTGGAATAGGGGATTTGAAGTTGCCAAAGGGGAATATATTTTGGTTTTAGATGATGATGCTTATCCATCAAGAGATGCTGTTGAAAAGTCATTGTTTGAATTTGAAAAAGATTCTTTTATTGTATGCATAACATTAAATGTTATAGATACTAATGACGCTAATAAAAAAAGATGCAGTTGGATACCTCAAGAAGATATTGAAAAATGCGAATGGCCGATTTTTGTTGGCTGTGCTGTAATTTTTAAAAATATTGGATCAATTATTTATATGCCTGAAGAATATTTTTTATATCAACACGAATTACCTGTTGCCGCTGAAATCTATATCAATAAATTCAAAATATTTTATAAGAAAGATATAATTGCGTTTCATTTTTTTAAAAATAAAAATTATTACAATAAACATCATGATATACTTCGCTTCAAAAACAATATACATTATATATTAAAGTACATACCATTTACTGTTGTAATATTTTATTTAATACAGCAGTTATTATTCTATTTATCACGTTCTCTTAGAAAGCGCTGGTTCGGAAACTATCTGAATATTCTATTCCATATAAATTTCAGCATTATATTTCATAAAAAAATTTCTATAAGATATCTTTGGTCTTTAAGACCTTTAACTACATTCAATTATAGTTTATTCTCCAAATTAATTAGAAAATGAAAATTCTTTTCCTTACAAATGAATTAAAAAACACTTGTGGCATTACAAGTCATCTGTACAATCTTTGTGTCGGGTTAAAAAAGAATGAAGTTGATTTTGAAATCGCTTGTGGGAAAGGAGAAGAAGTTAAAATATTTAGAGATGCCGGACTCGAAGCGCATGTAATTCCGCAGCTCCTTCATGAAAAAAGAAACGTTATTAATTTCATAACTGCTCATGTAAAACTTTTGATTCACCTTTTAAATGGTAAATATGATTTAGTTCATTCTCATCATCACTATTGCGCGAACATAGCGAAGAATGTTTGTAGAATTCTCTCAATAAAGACAGTGCAAACAAATCACGGGATATTGCCAAATGTTGGATTGTTGAAACATTTTTCCGCAGATTATTTTATTGCGGTGAATGATCATATTTATGATTATTTGGTAGCTGAAGAAAAGATTAGCGGTGAAAGAATATCTCTTATTTATAGTGGAATTTGGGAAAAAGAAAACAGAACAAAAGAGCGGAACAAAAAAATAAAATTTATTGCTGCAGCGCGACATGTAGAACAGAAGGGGATTCAAGATTATATTCATGCTGTAAGTTTACTAGATGATAAATATTTCGAAAAAGCGGAATTTTATATAGCTGGTAAAGGTGATTACGAAACTAATTTACGAGATTTAAAGGATAAATTGGCTAGTAGAATAATTTTCTTAGGTGATATCACTAATCTTGCTGATCAATTTTATGAATACGATGTTCTTGTTATGACTTCGAGATCTGAAGGATTGTCAATGGTAATGATTGAGGCAGCATATGCTGAATGTGTAGTCATCTCAAGTCAATTTTATGGTTTGAATAAGCTGTTCAATTATGAAAATGGGTGTATTACTTATAATTGTGGCGATTACCAATCTCTTTCACAAAAAATTGCTATAGTGATAGATAATTATGATGAAGCAATCCTGTTAGCTAAAAAGCTACATAAAATCATTATCAAGAATTTTAATGCTAGAAATATGGTTAATTCCACAATTGATTTATATAAAAGTATTTTAAACAAATTCCATATTTAACAGTATGATTAAAAATCTTTCCGTGTTAATGACGACTTATAATTGTGCGAAGTATCTGATTGCTTCTGTCAATAGTATTCTTCAACAGACTTTTAAGGAATTCGAATTTGTAATTATTGACGATGGTTCTACCGATGATACCGAACAAATTATTAGTCGTTTTGTGGATAATCGAATTCGTTATATAAAGATTCCGCATTTAGGTAGAAGTAAAGCATTGAATATCGGTCTTAGAGAATGTTCTAATGGATGGGTTGCTTTAATGGATGCAGACGATATTTCTCACCCTCAAAGACTTCAAAAACAACTGAATAGTTTGGTCTCAACCGAGAACGCAATTAGCTGCACCTGGAGCGGATATTTTAAAAATGGGAATATTCTTTATAGAGTGGAGACTCCTCAAAGTAATGACGAGCTTAAAAAGAGAATGGCTTTGCATTCGTATATCTGTAACTCGAGTGTTATTTATAATAAAAATTTTATTTTACAGCACGCTGGCTACAACGAACAACTAACAGCTTTTGAAGATTATGAACTATGGTTGAGACTAATAAAGGAAGCAAACTTTTTTGTGATGCCAGAGTATTTATCATTCGTGAGAATAAGAGAAGATTCAGCAAGTCGAATTCATTGTAGTGATAGTAAAACTCTCGTCTATGATTTTCAAAAAAAATATTTCTGCGATTTGAAATTCAATTTTAGCATTTCAAAATACGATGAACAACAAATGATAAAGGGTTGGAGAGAATACTTTTATGGGAATAAAAAAAATGCACGACTCGAATGGAATAAAATTCCTAAGCGCATCTGGAGTGTTAGAATAATTTTAGCATTCTTACTTACTTTTACTTCTGAAAAGATTCTTTATAAACTTCAGAATTATAGATTAAGATTGCGATTAAATTCTCTTTTAAGCAGGGACAAGACTGCCAATAAGGAATTCAAAAAAACAATAAGAACTATCAACAAGTTTGCAGTTTAATAAAATGAAAATTCTCCATCTGCATATTGAGTTGAATAAAACATGCGGTATTACTAAAACAATTTTAGTACTTGCTAAAAATTCTCAAAAGGAAATTCAACATAATGTTTTCACCTTAAGCGGCGATAACATTAACTTGTTTACTAAAAATGGAATTTCAGTTCAGTTAGTAAATGGAAATAGAAACTCTTTGCTTGATTCACTGCGTATATTTTACAAATTATTTCATTACTGTAAGAAAGAAAAAATTGATATTCTGCACGCGCACCATCGTTATTTTGATTTTCTCTCTTTCATGCTCGGCAAATTTTTAAAGATCAAGAAAGTAACATCGGTCCAGAGCAAAGTTTACGGGCAGAAATTATTCAGTTATAAATCTCCCAAACTTGTTGCCGTGAGTAATTCAATCAAAAACCACCTGATGCAGAATTATTATATTGAAGAGAATAGAATTACCCTCATAAATAATTTTGTTGAGGATAATGACGAAACCAGCTTATCTCAAAATAACGACTTATTAATTCCTCAGGATCAAAAAATAATTTTATTCGTTGGAAGATTCAGCCGTGATAAAGGCGTTGATATTCTTTTGCAGGCTTTTCGATTGTTGCAGAAAAATGATGAAAAAATATTTTTAGTTATGATTGGCGCCGGAGAAGAAGAATTATTTCTGAAATCTTTTATCGCCGAAAATAAACTCAACGCACTAATCCTTGTTCCGCAAGAAGATGTGAACCGGTATTACAAATCTGCAGATATTATTATATTACCATCGCGCGTAGATCCGTTCCCGTTGGTTATGCTCGAATCCGGAATGATGGCTAAACCATTCATCGGCGGAGACGTTGATGGAATTGGAGAATTCATTGAACATGATCAAAACGGATTGTTGGTGGAACCGGGAAACGTTAAAGAATTAGCCGCTGCGATTAATAAATTACTGGACGATCCGGTAAAAGCTTCATATCTCGGGCGTAACTTGTATGAAAAAGTAAAACTCAATTGTTCGGCAGAAATAATTATTCCTAAGTATTTGGAACTCTATAAAGAAGTTTTAGCCGATGGATAGAAGAATAAAAATATTTGATGTGCTGATTAACGATCTATCGTATGCTGATTTGGAACTAGCGATCACAAAAAGTATTTTAGCGAAGAGAAAACTAATTATCGGATACTGCACTGCGCACAAACTAAATCTTGCTTATTCCAATACCTCATTAGGTAAATATTTAAATCGGTTTGATATCATACATACAGACGGAGTTGGAGTATTATTGGCTTCAAAATTTCTTTACGGAAGTAGCGGTTTGAAACATCGAATAACCGGTTCGGACTTTTACCCTTTACTTGCAAACGAAGGGATTAAAAAAGATTGGAAGTTTTTCTTTTTTGGCGATACAGACGAAACATTAAAAAAAATCTCTTCAAAAAATCCATTAATGAAAATAGCAGGAGCCCTGAACGGATATAATTATGAAATTGATTTAGTGAATAAAAAAATAAATGAAAGCGCCGCTGATATTTTAATCGTAGGATTAGGTAGCCCTCTGCAAGAAAAATGGATAATTGATAACAAAGAAAAATTAAACGCAAAAGTTATTTTTGCAGTCGGCAATGGAATTAAAATATTTGCCGGTACCAGAATACGAGGACCTCGCTTTCTCCAAAAACTTGGATTTGAATGGTTGGTAAGATTAATCACAAATCCAACAAAGATGTGGAGGAGATATTTGATCGGAATACCACAATTTCTCTTTAGAGTATTGTTGCAAAAGATTAATAAAGTCAAATCAAATGTTTAGTAATAGAACAAAATATTCCATTCTTTTTTTATTCTTCGTCTCAAACATAGTTTATGGGCAGATACGAAATCAATTCGAACAGAATGAGAACGGTATTATTCTCACCCTTCGAGAATTCAATTACGAATTCAAAGATGAGCAGAGAAATAATTTCGTTGTGCGAGATTATTTTCAATTTACCGATCCGGCTGAAGCGGGAAAATTCAAACTGCCGTACAAAGAAATTGTTGTTGCGATTCCGCCAAATACTCGTCCTACGATTAAGGTTTTAGATAAAGAAGAAATTGTTTTGAATGGTATCATCCCTGCATTGAATCCAACCGTAAAGTTGGAAAATGATTCTTCCCTTGTGTTTGAAAATATGGACTATGAACGTATTAAATCATTTTCTGTTGAAAAGGAATTAATCAGCTCGCAAAAATATATTTTGTTACGGGGTGTTTATTGTATTCAGTTTCGGATTAACTCGCATCTTTTCGATCCTCAAACTAACCGACTCCGTTTTTTGAATCGGATAAAAATCAGTCTGGAATATCCGAATGGAATGTTTTTCAAAACTCTTGATAAGTTAACACAAGTCCCGGCAGCGGATTCATTTTTTTCGGAGTTTATTTACAATTTTGAAAACGCAAAAAAATATCAAACCAACTCTGAGCCGACAGTTAAAGACACTACGTTAGATTGGATAGACTTCAACGCATCCTATCTAAAATTATCCACAGCATCCAACTCAATTTTTCGAATTGCTAAAAAAGATCTTGTTGATCGTGGATTAATTGAACAATCAGTTGACCCTAAAACTTTTCGTTTGTATGAGTCCGGGAAAGAACAGCCGGTTTATGTTCGGGGCGAAGAAGACGGGACCTTTGACGATGACGACTACATTGAGTTTATTGGAGGCATGAATTATCCAAAGAAGTCTCACCGGATTATTAATAGCGATAACGAAGAATACAATGAGTACTTGAACAGATACACCGACTCTCTCTATTTCTTTCTAACATGGGGTAATAAGACCGGGAAAAGAATCTCGATACAGAAAACTAATTTTGCTGCAAGCGATACTTTAGAGTACTTCAATCAAATAGACCATTATGAAAACAATTTAATGCTGCAAAACTTGAACACAGATGAAGTTACTAATCAATTTCCAGACTGGAACAAAAATAAAACCTGGTATTGGAATTGGCTTTTCGCGCAAACGAGAAATTATACATTCCAGATTGATAACTTGTACAAAAATAAAATGGCAAAGCTGTTCGTTAAATATGTAAGCGGGGGATCGAATGTTGCGGCTCATTCTCATAATTTGTCTTTAAGGTTTGACGGGATTAAAATTGATTCGCAATCGGTGAATCGTAATAAACAAGTCTTGCTAAAAGGAATTGTAAATTCTAATTTTTTAAAAGAAGGAGCTAATCAATTGTTGGTTACAAATGCAAATAATGGGACTAATCCAAATTTCCTTGCGCTTGATTGGTACGAGATTGAGTATCCAAAACAATTGATTGCTAAAAATGATTCACTCATTTTTATAATTGATGAAGCATTGGATAGGAAAGTTAGGGCAGTCAAAGTGAAGAATGTTTCTACATCAAATGTTGTCTTATACAAGATCAAACCAACTTTCAAAAGAATCGAATCATTTCAACATGTAAACTCCAACCTGGTTTTTACGGATACAATCGGTGGTAATGACCAGTATCTTCTAATTCCCGAAATAAAAATTAAAGCACCGAAATTTTTATATAAGAAAAAGTTTTCTAACCTAAGAGATAACAGCCGCCGTGCAGATTACATTGCATTAACACACGGTAATTTTTTAAACGCTGCGCAGCAATACACAGGTAATATTTCTAAGATGTATAACGTTGCTTCAGCAGTTATAAACATAAGCGATATATTTGATGAATTCACCTTTGGCTATCCTTATCCCGAAGCGATAAGATCATTTTTAATTAGCGCATACAAATTATGGCAAACACCAAAACCGAATTATATTGTACTGATTGGCGACGCTAATTATGATTACAAAAAATATAGATATAAAAACGCCGGTGTAATTGGCGGTGGAAATTTTGTTCCTTCTTTCGGCTTCCCTATCAGCGATAATTGGTTTGCTGTGTTGAATAATGATTCTGTACTTCCGCAAATGGTTGTAGGAAGACTCCCAATCAACACAGTTGACGAACTGACACGTTATGGCGATAAAGTGAAAAACAATTTCGAAAATTCTTTTAATGACTGGAATAAAAAATATCTCTTTTTTTCCAGCGGCAGAGGTACAGAAGGAGAGTTGAAAGTTCTCAGGAATGTAAACGATACTGTAATTAATAAGTATGTAGAGCCGGCGCCTGTTGGCGGAAAAGTTACGCATTTTTATAAAACGATTACGCCTCAAACTGATTTCGGTCCTTATACGCTCCAGCAATTTAATTCAGCAATTGACGAAGGCGCAATGGTGATTCCCTATTTAGGACACAGCGGAACAGCTACATGGGATAATGGCATTAATGAAATTAATCAGCTGAAGAATAAGGTTAATCGCAATCCATTGATTTTAGATTTCGGATGTTCAACTAATAAATTTGGCGAGCCGGATATTGTTAGTTTTGGCGAAAGATTCGTTCTAAAAAACGATGGGCAAGCAATTGGTTACATCGGTAATTCTTCCTTAGGTTTTCTTTCCACAGCATTAATAGCTCCTTTGAAATTTTTCGAGATACTCGCTAAGGAATCAACTCTTTCGCTCGGAGAAATTCTATTAAAAACAAAGATCAGTTTGATTGGAACTTACGGCAGTAGTTCAACAAATAAAATTTTTGCGCTTACGGGCACATTGTTAGGCGACCCAATTGTGAAAATGAAAATGCCGCTTAAACCAAATCTTTTTATTGATGAGAATAATTTTCTTTCCAAAGAAAATTACTTTAGCGAATCAAATGATTCTGTTCAAGTTAAATTTGTAATTAAAAACTTAGGCAGGGTTGAACCGAAGGATTACCGTATAAAATTTGCTCAGAAATTCGGCGGGTCAACTATTCGTGAAAAAAATATTACTCGTTTTTTACCGCTTTTATCCGATTCATTAGCGGTATGGATAAAAACAAAAAATTATCCCGGCGAGCACGAGCTTGAACTAAACTTAGATGTTCTTAATCAGATTGATGAAATCTACGAGAACGATAACACGGTTAAAATTAAGATAAATGTTTTTTCATCCTCATTACGGGATCTGTTCTCAAACGATTTTGAAAATTCAGCAAAGAATTACATCACAATATTGAACCCGGTTAACTTTTCATCATCGCAATTAAATCTTCACTTCGAAGTATCTGACAATTATGATTTTCAAAATCCAATAGTTGTCAAATTACCCGCCGGGGATGTGTTCACAAAAATTTCTATCAAAGATTTGCAAACCGGCAAACGTTTTTGGTTTCGCTACAAAGTTGACGGCGCTAATTTTCAATTTTCGAAAGTAAAATCCTTTTTCAACTCAACTACTCCTCCATTTTTTCTAAACGATCAATATTCTTTTCCCGCACAGAAATATGAGCGCGTTGTTTATTCTGATGGTAAAGTTCAACTCGGGATTAACACGCTGAAAATTTCTGCAACATCTGCCGGGTGGTATGCAGGTGCGAATGCCGTGATAGCAGTGAATGGAATAAACTTGCTCACAAACTCATTCTTTGCCGGAATGGGTTTAGTTGTATTCGATGAAAAAACATTGAAGATGGAATATTCCGATTGGTACCAACTCTTTTCAGATTTACCTCGAATGAAACAATTGGTTGATTATATTAACTCCATTCCACAAGGTAAGATTGCCGTTCTTGCTGTTGCCGATGATGCTGCAAATAATATATCTGTAGAATTAAAAAATGCGATCAAGTCCCTCGGCAGTACAAAAATAGATTCATTGCAGTTTCGTGGTTCATGGGCTTTGATCGGGAAGAAATCTACAAAACCCGGCGATGTTATCGAAAAAGTAAAAGAACCATATGATGGTCTTGTGCAAATTGAAAAAGTCTTTACGAAACAATCCACTGATGGTAAACTTACTACTACAAAAATAGGCCCCTCATCAGTTTGGAAGAAACTTTTAATTAATGCAGACGTTCCCGCTAACTCTCAGCTAAAAATTAAACCGATTGCTATTGATAAAAATGGAAAGGAAGATACACTTTCTGTTTTTCAAATTAACAACGGTGTTGCAGAATTCTCTTCAGTTGATGCAAAAAAATATCCATTCATAAAAATCATTACAGAATTTAATTCGACGCAAGGAAATCTGCCTGTGTTAAAATCACTTGGAGTTGATTACGCTGGCGTTCCTGAACTCGGCACCAACTACCAAGTTGTATCTGTTGCAAAAGACACATTAGAACAGGGAGAAACCGCAAATATCTCTTTTAGAGTTTACAATGTTGGTGAATCTCGGGCGGATAATTTTAAGGTGATTGTCGAATTAATTAAGAAAGACAATTCACGAGAAAAAATATTCGAACAAATAGTTGATTCTATCGGCGTAGAGAAATACAAGCAATTTAGTGCAGACTATAATACTGCTAATATTTCCGTGCCATTCCAACTTAATATTAATATAGACCCCGAAGATAAAATCACTGAACTGTACAAAGACAATAACTTCTACTCTACTCCAATTTATGTTAAACCGAATACAAAGCCGGCATCTATCAAACTCACATTTGACGGGAACGATATCATCAACGGTGATTTTATCTCTCCGAATCCCAATATTAGAATCGAATTAAACGATCAATCGCTTATTCCAATTAAAGATACGATGGCTATTCAGATTTATCTGAATAATAAACTAGTTCCGTTTCTCAACAACGCATCACTTAATTATTCTTTCTCAACATCAAATCCAAAGTTTATAGTAGATTATAAACCAATACTTGAGAACGGCAATTACACTCTAAAAGTTCTTGGTAAAAATGCCACCGGGAAGTTAATTGATTCAAGCGGAGTTGTTAGAACGTTTTCCGTGAGAAACGACTTACAGCTTTTGAATGTTTATAATTATCCTAACCCGTTTAAGGATGAAACGTATTTCACTTTTAAGCTCACACAAATTCCCGATGAATTAAAAATAAAAATATTTACAATCGCCGGGAGAATGATAAAAGAGTTTATTCTAACTTCATCGGAATTGAAATATGATTTCAACAGAATATTGTGGGATGGACGTGATGCAGATGGTGATTTAGTAGCTAATGGAGTTTATCTATATAAAATTATAACGAAAAAGGGAAGTGAAACTTCAGAGACAATTCAAAAACTTGCTATTGTTAGGTAAATAATAAGTATTAACAAAACATGAGTTTGTCATTGCGGGTATCCGGCTTTAGCCGGAGACGAAGCCTGTCTACCGCCAGGCAGGCAATCTTGTTCTTATGTTTGAAACAACATAGCAAACAGTAAGACATGTTAGCAAACGTTCTACAGCAAATGAATTTAATTCGGATTTGTGTTAAATTCTTTTTGAAAAATTTCTTACTGATTAATAAAAATGGGTGATATGGACGGTCAATCATTAGATATCCTTTCAGAAAAGTTTCCAGGCTAATAGAAATCTGGAAGCATTTATCAAAGACAAAATTGATTGGGAAAAATTAAGATGATGTATTTCGATTTACTTAACAACACCGGCAATGGCAAACTTAAAACAAATACAGCAGTACAAATGAAAGACGCTAACATAGAATTTATAACGGTGAAAAAGGGGGCTTTAGATGGGTAACATAAAACTTTTTGAATCAAAAAAAATTCGCTCCGTTTGGAACGAGGAAGAACAAAAATGGTATTTCTCCATAATCGATATTATAAATATCTTAACTGAAAGTAGTCGTCCAAGAAAATATTGGAGCGACCTTAAAAAGAGATTAATAAAAGAGGGCTTCGAGCAGTTGTCCGAAAAAATCGGACAACTGAAATTAGAAGCCGATGACGGTAAAAAATATCTAACTGATGTAGCAGATGCAGAAACATTAATGCGGCTCATCCAATCTATTCCATCTCCTAAAGCCGAACCGTTCAAACGCTGGCTTGCAAAAGTTGGCTACGAACGTCTGGAAGAAATTGAAAACCCTGAACTTGCTTCAAAAAGAATTAGAGAAATTTACAAAGCCAAAGGTTACAGCGATGAATGGATTGAAAAAAGATTACGCGGTATTGCAGTTCGGGATGAATTAACTGATGAATGGAAGAAGCGTGGTGTAAAAGAACATATTGAATTTGCTATTCTAACTTCCGAAATAAGCAAAGCTACATTTGGTTTAACCCCTTCGGAATATAAAGAAGTAAAAAATCTGCCCGGTAAAGGTGAAAATCTTAGAGATCATATGACCGATCTTGAATTGATTTTTATCCCGATAGTTATCGGGACTGGGCGAAGCATCAACAACAGAAATAACAAAGAAAGCCGATGCAAAAGGATTTGTTGAGAATAAAACAGCCGCAAAGAAAGGCGGTAAAATTGCCGGCGATGCAAGAGTTGCTCTTGAAAAAGAAACCGGTAAAAAAGTCGTTTCTAAAGAAAACTACCTTCAACTAACAGAAAAGAAAAAACGGAAATTGAAATAAAAAATGAAACTTCACTTCGATTAAAAGCTTGCTGTTGTTAGATAAAAAAAGAACTCTACAAATAGAGCTCTTCAATTTTTATTTTCCTTTCAAAACTATTTTATTGTATAAGTACATAAAGAAAGCCGCGAGCAACCCGATAGCAATCATTGAATACCAAACATATTCCGGATGGCCGGACGCTTTAGAATTTTGATATAACCATCCGCCAAAAGGATCTCCGATAAATCGGGCAATTGCAATTGGTAAAAATGCATAGCCCTGATATAACCCTTGTTGGCCTACGGGAGCTATCTTCGATATATATTCGTAATAACGCGGAGCTTGAATCGCTTCACCGATGGCAAATGCAATAATACCTGCGGCAATTGTTATTATACTTGGATGAATCCAAATAATAACCCAAATCAAACTTGAAACTGCAAAGCCCCTCAAAATAGCATTCGGTGTAGATATATTTTTTGTTAATCTATTAATTGGTATTTGAAGAAGGATGATAGCGCCTGCACCAGCCCAAGACTGAAGAAGTTCGTAAGGATAATTTTTATCTATAAAATCAGTTACATAATAAGGAACGATTATAAATTCTTGCCAAAAAATAATCCAGTAAAGTGAGTAGATTAAAAGAAAGATCATAAATTTGAAATTGGTTAGTACAACAAACAAGTTGGTAATTTTTTTACCAAGTGATTCAACTACCTCTGTCCCTTTTCCTTTGACTTCTTTATACAGTAATAAATTTACAATGAGCATAGCTAAACAGCTTGCTGATGATACTAAGTACACAAACTCATTCCCAAAACTCTCTCTAACTAAGTAAGCTATAGAAGGACCTAACAAGGCTCCGATATTAACTAACCAATAATAAATTGCGTACCCGAGCGATTTATTTTCTTCAGTAGATGTTAAAGCAACTGTTCCGAGAACTGAAGGTTTTATAAATGATCCGCCGAATGCTGTCAGTACAAGAAAACTCATTAGCAGCCAGTAATTTGGAGCTGTTCCATATATGCTGGAGAATATTGACATTCCCATAGAACCGATTAAAAAATATCCAAGCGCAAGAATTGAAAAAGCAATATTGAATGCGCGGCGGAATCCCCATTTGTCTGCTAGTGTACCGGCGAGAATTGGTAATAAATAAATCAATCCTCCAAACATACCGGATAATTGACCGGCTTCGGTTTCCGAAAATCCTAAATTGTTTCTTAAGTAAATCATGAAAACAATTTGCTGTCCGTAATAAGCTAAGCGCTCGAATAATTCCATTCCATTAGCAACCCAGAAGGAAGGAAGAAATCCTTTTTTTACTTTTTGAAGTTCTGCAGTAATATTCACAATTGCTCCTGTACGATTTGAAGTTGGGCAAATTTAATCTAATTCCATATAGTTATTCAAACACTATTTGCTAAATTTGACAATAAAATTATTTCACTTTGTTATAATGAAATTTGCATTAACCGGAACAGCCGGGTACATAGCTCCGCGCCACTTGAAAGCAATAAAAGAAACTGAGAATCTTCTTGTTGCTTCGTTTGACCCGCATGATTCCGTTGGTGTGTTAGATCAATTCTTTCCGCATGCTGATTACTTTAATGAGTATGAACGATTCGAAAGACATCTCGTAAAACTTTCACAGCATAATAATTCTAAGATCGATTATTTAAGCGTCTGTTCTCCAAATTATTTGCACGATTCACAGATTAGATTGGGATTAAATCTCGGAGCCGATGTTATTTGTGAAAAACCAATTGTGCTTTATCCTCAAAATTTAGATTCGTTGGAAAAACTCGAATCGAAGAGCGGGAAAAAAGTTTACACAGTTATGCAGTTAAGATATCATCCTTCGATAATAGAGCTTAAAGAAAAGTTAAAAATTTCTACAAATAAAAAACATGAAGTGGAACTGACTTATATTGCTTCACGGGGGAATTGGTATCATTACTCATGGAAGGGTGAAGACGAAAAGAGCGGAGGCATTGCAACGAATATCGGGATACATCTTTTCGATCTGTTAATATGGCTGTTCGGAGATGTTCATAAAAGCGAAGTTTATCTTTCTGATAATAAAAAAATGTCCGGATCGCTCGATTTAAAAGACGCAAATGTTACCTGGTTTCTTTCTATTGATGAAAATGATCTACCGGCTGAAATAAGATCACATAACAAAATGATGTACCGTTCTATAAAAATTGATGATAATGAAATAGAATTCTCAGAAGGATTTGCAGAACTTCATACAAAAGTTTATCAGGAAATATTAAAAGGAAACGGATTAGGAATTGCTGATGCTCGTCCTTCGATTGAGACAGTTTATAATATCCGTTTTGCAGATGTTTCAACTAAGAAAGATTTTATTCACCCATATCTTCAAAAATAATTTGAGGTGAAAGAATGAATTACTTCAAACATGAGTCCGCTTACATTGATGACAATGTCGAAATTGGTGACGGAACAAAGATTTGGCACTTTTCTCATGTGCAATCCGGTGCTCGAATTGGAAAAAAATGTGTGTTAGGTCAGAATGTAAATGTAGGCTCAAATGTTGTGATTGGAAATTTTGTAAAAATTCAAAACAACGTTTCTGTTTATGAAGGTGTAACACTTGAAGATTATGTTTTTTGCGGTCCCTCAATGGTCTTCACAAATATTATTGATCCAAGAAGTAAATATCCTCAAGCCGGTTCTAAATTTTATATTAAGACATTAGTTAAAGAAGGCGCATCTCTTGGAGCTAACTCAACAATAATCTGCGGAAATACAATTGGTAAATTTGCATTTATTGGTGCCGGTGCCGTTGTAACAAAAGATGTTCCCGACTATGCATTGGTGATTGGTAATCCCGCAAAACAAGTCGGTTGGTTAAGTGAAGCCGGGCAGAAACTAATTTTTGATAAAGATGGAATAGCTCGATGTAGCAAGTCGAACAAAACCTATAAACTTGAAAAAGGTATAGTGATTGAATGTTTGAATGTTTGAATGTTTGGATGTTTGATTGTTTGGATGGTTGGTTGCTTGGATGTTTGGATGTTTGGATGATTGGATGATTGAGTGCTTGAGTGCTTGATTGTTTGATTGTTTGATTGTTTGATTGCATGAATGATTGAAATATTTTTAGAAATAAATTTTTGGGGGAGTTATAAAAAGTGAGTTTTTAGAAAGGAACAGGAATATTAATCGTGGCTTTAGAAAACTTGAAATATGGAAAAAGGCAGTGGAAATTTATCGTCAAGTTCATAATGTGATAAAGAAGAATCGAGATATACCATTTAAAGTAAAAGCTCAGATTGAAGATTCAGCTTTATCAATATCAAGTAACATCGCCGAAGGTTATTCAAGAAGAAGTATAAAAGAAACTTTGAGATTCTATGAAATAGTTTTAGCATCATCAGCTGAAAATTATTCGCAGCTTTTCACATTGTTTAATGCGGAACAAATATTAGAAGATGATTTTAATGATTACGATGCTAAATTATATGAATTTGAAAACGGTTTAGTCAAAATGAATAAGAGTTTAATCAACAGAATGAATTCCGTACAAGAATGGAATATAGATTATGAATAAAATCCTTAAATCAACCAAGCAATCAAGCATTCAAACAACCATGCATTTAAGCTATAAGACATTATTGATTAAAGATAAATTAATTTTAACTACTCAAATTATTAGGTGAAATAAAATGAAAGTCCCTTTGTTAGATCTTAAACCTCAGTACCAATCGTTAAAAAAAGAAATTGATGAAGCTGTTCAGCGCGTTATTGATTCGCAATATTTTATCATGGGTCCCGATATTCAAAAATTAGAAGAAGAAATCTGCAGTTATCTAAAATGTAAAAAAGCAATCGGTGTTTCATCAGGTACCGATGCATTACTCTTAGCACTTATGGCTCTAGACATTCAACCGGGTGATGAAATTATTGTACCGACATATTCTTTCTTTGCAACAGCAGGAGTTGTTGCAAGATTAAATGCTGTTCCCGTTTTTGTTGATTGCGATCCAATTACTTTTAATATTGATCCAAAGAAGATAGAAGAAAAAATAACTTCAAAGACAAAAGTGATTATTCCGGTTCATCTTTACGGACAAAGCGCTGAGATGGATGAGATAATGCTCATCGCAAAAAAACATAATATTAAAGTTGTTGAAGATGCAGCTCAAGCCATTGGAACTCAATATAAAGACGGAAGATTTGTCGGAACGATCGGAGACATTGGATGCTTCTCGTTTTTCCCGAGTAAAAATCTTGGCGGTTTTGGTGACGGTGGAATTGTAACAACTAACGATGAAACACTTGCAGAAAAATTAAGAATTATGCGCGTTCATGGAATGGAACCAAAGTACTATCATAAAATGATCGGTGGAAATTTCAGATTAGATGCATTGCAAGCTGCGGTACTAAGAGTTAAACTTCCTCATCTTAATTCATGGTCTGCGAAGAGAAGAGAAAATGCTGTAACATATACAAAGTATTTTATCGAGACCGGACTAGCACAAGAAGAAGGACGATTAAATTTTGATTCGAAGAATAAAGTATTGTTGCCGAAAGCTGTTTATAAAACGGGAAACGTGAAAGGGAAGACGGAAGACGAAGTAAGAAATTATCACATTTATAATCAGTATATAATTAGAGTAGAAAAAAATAGAAACGAACTCTGGGATTTTATGAAGAAGAAAGAGATCGGCTGTGAAGTCTATTATCCCGTTCCTTTTCATAGACAAGAATGTTTTTCTTATCTGAATTGTAAAGATCAAGATTACCCGAACTCAAACTTTGCGGCAGATAATTCATTAGCATTACCGATTTATCCTGAGTTATCAAACGAGCAAATAAAATATGTAGTTGATTCGATTTCGGAATTCTTGAATCAGAATTAACAGTATTCCAAAATGAATGAGTGTAGAAAAACAAAGCCCCGCGCTCGGGGCTTTATCATCCTTATTATTTCATTAGCATGATCTTTTTCGTTACAGAGTAATTACCTGCATTCATTTTAATAAAGTAAACACCGCTTGCTAAATTATTACCGTTTAATTCTATCTCATGATTTCCCATTGATTGTTCAGAATCTATCAAGGTCATTATTTGAACTCCGAGAACATTATACAATGTTAATTTAACATGAGATGCTTGAGGTAGTGAATAGCGAATCTTTGTTGATGGATTGAATGGATTTGGGAAATTTTGATACAAAACATAATTAGAAGGAATCTCGTTTATATTATCATCAACACCAGTACCAACACTTAACACGGCAGCAATCCACATATCCATATCAAAGTTTCCGCCGGTGCCCCAACTTGAATACACATCATGAAATGTACCATCACTCCACTTTTCCCAAGATCTTTTTTGATTATCACCTTTACCTATTGTATCGGCAACTACAGAAAATAAATCATCGAAAGGAGATACCCATTCTAGACCTATAAAGAATACACCTGTAACTGATAATGCTGGGCTGATAGTAAAGGTGTTGAAAACTACCGCAAAAGAGGATGTATCAATCACACTAACTAAATATGTAGCACTATACAATAAATTATTTGGAGCTCCGGTAGGTCCAACACTTCTAACAACTAAATTGAAATTATTTGCGGTTCCAACAATTTTCTTTGCTGCAAAATAAATTCTAGCTGCTGTTAATTGACCACTGCCGCTAAAATCAAATCTTTGATATTTCCCTAAGTCACCCCATCTATTTGGTCCAAAAATATAACCTGGAACTTCTCCGGAAACAGGAGGATTAGAAGGAGCAACAGTCCATCTTTTAGGGTTACCGTTCCCATAAAATAATGTTTGAGTTGTAGTTTGTCCTGAAATTGTTAATTGAACAATTTGACTTGCGCTGCTCAAATTATTGGAAGAATCAAAAGCTTTTAACATGAACCAATAATTTCCAGCAGATAGACCGGTTAGGGTAATTGATGTAGCATTAATAATCAGAACAGGCGAGTTTCCTTGATTTGCACCGGTTGCATTATAATTAATTCCGTCTTTGCTATAGTATAAATAGTAACCGGCTAAATCAGTCGCTGTGTTTTGATTCCATGTAAATGATGCAGAACTAGCTCCGGCAGTTTGACCGGTGAATCCTGTTGGTGCAGATGGCGGTGTTGCATCAGGGACATTGACTGCTCTGTTAATAATTTTTGTAACAGCATTTCCTGCAGTAATTGTTAACCGATATAAATTAAATCCTGAAGTGTTTGCATTAGCACTTATTGAATAATCTACAGTTGCTGTTGTGCTTGCATTTATATTCCCAAGGTTTCTCACCAAAGTTCCGGTTGCTAAAGTTAAACCATTCGCAGTTAATAACTCTAAGGTTACAGTAACATTTGTAGCTGCAACTGTGCCAGTATTAAAGATATCTAAGTGAACAGTAAAAGGATTTGGCGTAAGAACACCGCTTAGTAATAACAAACTTGATGGAGCAGTGATAGAAATTGCCAATGGCGGTTGAAGTTCAATACTAGGTCTAATACTTCTTTGTGCTTTGTTATTCGATTCGTTTGATTCTGTAATTTGATTTGCCGGGTCAACTTTAACAACAAGCTGATGATATTCGGGACTTGTCGGAACTTTATATGTGAAATTAAATGTGCCAATACCGTTAACAGCTATACTTGAAATTGTTCCATTACCAATAATAGGTGCATTACCGCCTGCGTCAGGATCACCATCGTATGCGTAGCATACAACATTAGACGCCGTTACACTTCCGTAATTATGAACTGTTACAGTAACTGTAATATTATCACCCGCGATAATATCTGCATCATTTTTGCTGTATTGGATATCAGATGTAGATACTGCTAAGTCGGGATAATCAAGCGAGTAGGCGAGAGGCATAAAATCCGCACCAGCTCTATTATAACTTTGAAGAACCGAAACATTTCCGGTCGCTTCAATTTTATAAACATATCTGCCGGATTTGGAAGTAAAAGTATAAAATTGGCCCTCATTTAATGTACTTTGATTTACAATCGAAGTATTGGTATATGGAAATACATCGTACAATCCAAGCTCGGTGATTTTTATGTTGTTACTATTATCAAAAGAGAAGACATGAATGGTGCTTCCAATAGTAGGCATATAAAATAGTTTTCCAAATCCTTTACCAGTTTCATCAATAGCTCGAGTCATATAAGAATAATTTCCGGTCCATGTAGCAAAAGGAATATTTGCTGCAGAAACTGGTCCTGATGATGTTACACTCCAAAATGTTGGTGTTGTTGTCCCATCAGTATGAACTTGCCCTTTTTGAAGAGTGAATGTGCTGATTGTTGAACCAGTCGTTGTATTTTTTACTGTCACAGTATTATTGTCTGAGTACGATGTTACGGTTATACTATTAGTCCAACCTCCATTATAGGCAGAATAACCATAAAATAATGACCCAACAAAAGTACCGTTACTTGAAGGAACATAATAGTCTTGATCAGTGTATGTTAAAGCACTAACCGGTTTAGTACCAATTACTTGTAATGGCTTAGAATAAGGAATGGTTCCTGAACTTTTGAAAGAATAATGTTCTCCAGCGTTTAAAGTTCCGGCTGCAATAACTGCTCCAGTTTGTAAATTTTTTACAGTAAATCCTGTATTATTTTCATATGCAAATACTATAAAGTCATCATAACTTCCTATACTCATAGACATCCATGTGTTAAGTTTAGTTGAAACGCCTCTACCGGCTTCATCCACAGCAAAATATCCGTTATATGCAGTTGTTAAAGCGTCTCCTACTAATACGGTATAAGTTTTGTTGCCAACTATTCTGTAAACACCTCCACTTAAACCGGTCCAACTTTTATAACTGTCCACAGTTAGTGTTTGAGAATATTTCAAAACATTGGATGCATCATAAACAGATATTTGAGTGTCGTTGAAATAAGAAAAAACAGTTATGTCTCCGAAAGTATAAACCGTTGTAGAAAAACTTCCATTTGTTTCTTTTGGAGTTAGGAATTGGTTTGAACCAACTGAGGATTTAAATATTTCCGGTGTCTTAGTTGCCTCCGGGTAACCCTGCCGTAAATTTTGAGCCTGATAATTAAGTGAAGTGAAAAGAAAGATTAAGAATAGAAACATCAACTTGGATTTACCGTAGATTGGTTGCATAACAGCTCCTATTTCAGTTGAAGAAATTGTTATAGTAGAATAAGGAAATATCTATATATAAAAAACTAATTAACTGAAAATCATTAACTCTATAAAACCGCAGTAGATGATTCTTAAATATCTGAATTTCTAATATAAGTTATGGTTGAAGCGTGCAATAGTCAAGATAGATTTTGAATGTCTGTGCCCGGCATCAATTAAGGATTAATTTAGTTACAATTAGTATTAACAAAAGACTTGAAAATGTAAATCTTCACAAATAATCAAAACCGGGCAAATAGCTCATTAATATTTAATTAAAATCATTTATTTTTCCATTGTCATATTTCAGGTTCATATCTATTTCGATTGAAAACTTATCAAATAGATGAAAAGATAAAAAATATTATACATACACTTGTGAAGATGGAGAAGTGTTGAATCAAAAAAAATATTTGAAAATTTCCACTCCAGGAAGAATTTGTTTGTTTGGAGAGCATCAAGATTATTTGGGATTACCAATAATTGCCAACGCCATTTCCAAAAGAATATTTATTGAAGGTTCTAAAAGAAACGATAAAGAAATAAGAATTGATCAGCCGGATATAAATGGAAAAGAAATATTTATGATCAACGGTTTACTCCCTTATAAAAAGGAACGAGATTATTACCGAAGTTCCTTAAATGTTTTATTAAAGGAAGGATATACATTTTCAAACGGATTTGATTGTGTTGTTCGTGGTAACATTCCAATTAATTCTGGAACATCAAGTTCATCTGCTTTGATAGTGACCTGGATTAATTTTCTTTTGAGAATGAGCGATCAATCTGTAATTCTTACAGCGGAAAAAATTGCCGAGTATGCTCATCATGCTGAAGTACTAGAATTTTTCGAACCCGGTGGAATGATGGATCACTATTCAACATCGGTTGGAAATATAATTTGGCTTGAATCTGTTCCGAAAATAAAATTAGAGAAAATTAATTCACAACTTGGAGCTTTTGTCTTAGGAGATTCACAAGAGCCAAAAGATACAAAAGCAATATTAACTCGTGTAAAACAAGGTGTGATAAACATAGTAAACGAATTGAAAAAGATTAATCCCGAATTCTCTCTTCATAAAATTATATTTACTGAGATTGAAGAGTACAGAAAGTATTTATCGAATGAACAATATGAATTGCTATCCGGGACTATGAAGAATCGTGATATTACAATAACCGCTAAGAAAATAATTGAAACAAACCCGTTAGATGATAAAAAAATCGGTTTTCTTCTTAATGAACACCATCAAATACTAAGAGACGTTTTGAAAATATCTACTTCTAAGATTGATAAAATGATAGATGCGGCTTTAAATGCGGGAGCTTATGGCGCAAAGATAAATGGCTCAGGCGGAGGAGGATGTATGTTTGCTTACGCGCCGGAGGAACCCGAAATAGTTTTGGATGCAGTTAGGAAAATTTCAAATGATGCTTTCATTGTTTATTCTGATGAGGGAACTCGTGAAGAAAAAAGTGAAGTTGTAAAATGAATGGAAAGTTAGTAATACTTGCCGGAGGGATTTCTTCTCGAATGAAGAAATCAGAATCTTCTGATCGTGAATTAGATCCGCAATTAATAAATGATGCTGATCTAAAATCGAAAGCGATGATTCGTATCGGTGAAAATGAAAGACCATTTTTGGATTATCTATTGTTTAATGCTTATGAATCCGGCTATCGAGACATAGTTATTGTAATCGGCGAGAAAGATGATTCAATAAAAAAATATTATGAGACAAAAGAAAATAAAAAAATATTTAACGGAATGGAGATCAGCTATGCTGTTCAACCGATTCCGGAAGGAAGGGGAAAACCTTTAGGCACTGCCGATGCTTTATATCATGCACTCAAACTAAAAACTGGTTGGAGTGGCGCTTCATTTACTGTTTGTAACAGCGATAACCTTTATTCTCAAAATGCGCTTAAGCTGATGCTCGAATCGAAATATAAAAATTCTATGATTGATTACGACCGCGATGGATTGAATTTCGAAAAGGAAAGAATCGAAAAATTTTCTGTTACCAAAAAAGATAATGAAAGATTCCTTGTTGATATAATTGAAAAACCAACGATTGAAGAGATTGAATCGGCGAAGGATAAGAATGGTGCAATTGGAGTTAGTATGAATATTTTCAAATTGAATTATGATATGATCTACCCGTTTCTAGAAACTGTTCCGCTTCATCCGGTTAGGAAAGAAAAAGAATTACCGACCGCAATTAAAATGATGATAGAGAAATTTTCAAAATCACTTTATGCGTATCCTGTTAGCGAAGAAGTTCCGGATCTTACTAGTAAGGAAGATATTTCAAAAGTAAAAATGTTTTTAGAAAAACACTTTCCCAATTTATCGTGAATTAAATATGAGTAAATTAAAAATTGTTGTTACCGGCGGTGCCGGATTTATTGGAAGTCATATTGTAGAACACTGGATTAGTAAAGATGCTGAGGTTCACATAATAGATAATTTGCGGAGCGGATATTTATCTAATATTGAAATATTTCCCGAAGCAATATTTCATAAAGGAAGTATTACGGATCGCGATCTTGTTTTTCAAGTATTAAAAGACACTGATTATGTTTATCATCTCGCCGGATTTGTTTCCGTCCCGGAATCAATTGAGAAGCCGGAAGAATGTTACGATATAAATGTTAACGGATTGATAAACGTACTCGATGCATCCAAAGAATTTGGAATTAAGAAAATTGTGTTCAGCAGTTCTGCTGCTGTTTACGGAGAAAATCCACTATCACCAAAAACAGTTAGTCTCAAACCAGATCCAAAATCTCCGTACGGTTCAACTAAACTTGAAGGTGAATCATTACTTAAAACTTATAATGAACAAGGAAGTGTCGGTGCAACATCGTTGAGATACTTTAATGTGTTTGGACCAAGGCAAGATCCCAAAAGCCAATATGCAGCAGCAGTACCGATTTTTATAGAAAAAGCATTGAAGAATGAACCAATTATTATTTACGGAGATGGTGAACAAACACGCGATTTTATTTTTGTGAAAGATGTCGTATCGGTAAATATACTGGCAGCAATTAGTGAAAAAGTAAACGGAGTTTTCAATGTTGCATCGGGAAGAGCTATTACTATAAATGCAATTGCGCGTATTGTTATTGATGAATTACAAAGCAGTAGTAAAATAGTTTATGAAAAAGAAAGACCTGGCGATATTAAACATAGTCTTGCTTCAATAAAAGAAACGGAAGCACAGCTCAATTTTCACCCAGAATATGATTTAATTGAAGGGTTGAAAGAAACTATTGAATATTTCAAAAATAAATTGAAGTGATAAACTTTTTTATAAGTTAAGATTGAATAAATAATTAATATTCATTACTATATATAAAAAAATAAGGAACAGGATATGTACAGAAACATGAAAATTTTAATTGTGATTATTTCAATATCAATCCTAAGTAACATTATTTATGCTCAAGGGTTTAAGATCTCAGGAACAGTAAAAGATTTATCTACAGGAGAAAAATTATTTGGAGCTAATGTTTATATAAGTGATTTATCTATAGGAGCTTCTACCAATGCCGATGGAAATTTTATTATTGAAAATGTAAGAAGCGGCATTTATGAATTAACTGTAAGCTATATCGGTTATATAAATCAAAAAAAGAATATAAGTTTAACAAGAGATCTAAAGATCGATTTCGCTTTAGAAGCTAGTTCAGTTATTCTTCAGGAAACTGTAGTTAAAGGAACTAAAGCTGTATTAAGAGAAACACCAGTTGCCTTTACTGAAATAAAGGGAGAACAACTAGAATTCAAATTAGCTTCCAGAGATGTACCAATGGAATTAGCAGAGACACCAAGTGTTTATGCTTCGCCAGCTGGCGGCGGTGCCGGAGATGCAAATTTATTTATTCGCGGATTTAATCAAAGAAATATTGCCGTTATGGTAAATGGCGTTCCGGTTAATGATATGGAGAACAAATGGGTTTATTGGTCCAACTGGCAAGGTCTTGGCGATGTAACTGAAAATATTCAGATTCAAAGAGGATTAGGCGCGTCACCATATTCGGTTAGTGCAGTCGGTGGTTTAATAAATATGACAACAAGAGGAGTTGGTTCCGAACAGGAGTTTGTTAAAGTGAGGTCGGAATATGGATCGGGCAACAACATAAAAAACAGTTTTTCCTTTCATAAAAAACTTTCCGCAACATTTGCAGCCACTGCGTTTGTTTCAAGAAGAACTTGGGATGGATATGCAGTTGGTACTTATGCAAATGATTGGACATACTTTTTTTCAGTTGGTGGAGTATTTGGTAATCATACACTTGAATTAAGCGGACTTGGTACACCTCAAGAGCATGGACAGAGAAGTACTCAACTTTATTTTGTCAGTACTAATCCCAATACGCAAACTTGGGAAAAGAGAGGGCATTTATATAATTCTAATGTTGGTTATCTTAATGGAAATATGTTCTACGATAGAGTGAATAAATTTCATAAACCAGCTTTCAACTTAAATTGGAATTGGCAGATCAATAATAATTCAACACTTTCTTCTGTTGCTTATTTTTCATCTGGAAGAGGATATGGTACTTCCGGACTTGGCACCTTTGCCCCATATAGGGTTTCTGACGGATACGAGGATTATGACGCTATTTGGACAACAAATACTTCTGCTTCTGCAATTGATAAAAGATATGATGCAAATCTCCATAGCTCCAAATCTATAAGGGTTAACTCTGTTAACGACCATAACTGGTTTGGAATTCTTTCTACGCTAACTTTAAAGCTTACTGACTATCTAACTTTAGCGACTGGTTTAGATGGAAGACTATATACGGGAATACACTATCAGGAAGTAAGAGATTTATTGGGCGGCGATTATTGGTTAGATAATAAAGATGTTAACAATCCAAATAGATTGACTGTTGTTGGAGATAAAGTTGCATATTACAACGATACATATGTAAAACAAATTGGCGGTTTTGGACAAGTTGAATATAAATCAGGCGCACTAACCGCATTTGTTAATTTATCAGCATCAACGACTGCTAACCAAAGAAAAGATTATTTTTTATATAAGGCAGATGATCCTTTCAATACAACAGATTGGCAGAACTTTGTTGGCTATACTACAAAGACCGGTGCGCGTTATAATTTAGACGAAAACCATAGCATCTTTACAAACATAGGTTATTTTTCAACAGCACCATTACCAAACACAATTTTTACAAGGAATACAAATGTCGTTTCATTAGGTGCCGTTAATGAAAAAGTTACAGGGTTAGAATTAGGGTATGAATATGCTTCACCTGTTTTGGCAATAAATGCACACGGTTTCTACACAAACTGGAAAGATAGGGCAATGGTTCCTTACGCTGTTACTAATTCTGTTATCGATCCAGTTACAGGACTACAATCGTTTTCAACATCGTATATAAACGTTGTAGGTGCAAATGAACTTCATTATGGTGCAGAACTTGAGATATTGGCAAAGCCTATTCGTAAACTTACATTAAAAGCTAATGCTTCTGTAATTGATGCAAGATATACAAATGATGTTGATGCGGCAATATGGCCTGAAGGTGATCCAACAAGAATAACGATGATTAGAATTTATTCCGAGAATTTATTGGTTTCTGAATTTCCGCAACAACAAGTTACTCTATCCTTAAATTATAGTCTTTATCTTGGTGCTGGATTGAATATATACATTAATCCGGTTTATAAATTTTATGGAAGACATTATTCTAGATATTTTGTTGATGATAGACAAAATTCGAATGACAGAACTCAATCATGGAGAATACCTGATTATAATATTACAGATTTCCATCTAGGATTTACATATTACATAACTGACTTCTTTGTAAAGAAGATCAATCTTAATTTTCATGTATTCAACTTACTTAACAATAACGATTACATTGTTGAGGCAACAGACGGACCCACATCTTCTCAGTATGGACAGGCGCATTCTTATGAGTCTGCAAAAGGTTTTTTTGGAAGAGAAAGATGGTACAATGTTGGTGTAGCTTTTACTTTATAGTTTAATTCTGTTTATATAAGAAGAGGCTCGTAACAGAAGCCTCTTCTATTTCTAAATGTTGTGAGTTAAATAAAGTTTTACATTTTTATTAACAGAACTTTGTTCTGAAAATTCTTACTTTAGTTGCGCCTATAGATAGACAACTAACAATAACAATAAACTAATGAGGTCGTCATGAAAAAATTTTTACTACTAATTTTTGTTTTATCTTTTAGTGTTAGCTATGCCCAAACTGTTTTGCTAAATGAAAATTTCAGTTATAACCCAGGACAATTAACGGACGCTAGCGGTGGGGCAAACGTTGGCGGAGGAAACTGGATAACAAATACGGGGACAGGCAACTATTTACAAGTCTCAGCTGGTAGTTTGTCGTATGCTGGTTACCCCTCTTCGAATATTAATAACAAACTTAACCTAGTAGGAGCTACTACCTCTTCTGAGGATACCTACCGGGCATTCACTACTCAGATTACCGGAAATGTGTACGCTTCCTTTTTACTGAATGTTACAAATACTACTGGTCTAACGGCCACTGGTGATTACTTTATCGCGCTTTTACCATCCGCTAGTACAAGCTTTTATGCTGGGCGCGTATATATTCAAACTGGAACAACACCAGGGACACAATTCAGATTGGGCTTAAGATATAATAGTAGCGATGCTGCCGTTAACTACAGCACAACGGACTTGAATATAGGTACTTCTTACTTAATAGTTCTTAAGTATCAGATCGTTTCAGGCGCGCCTAATGATATTGTTTCTTTGTTTATAAACCCAGCCATGTCTGGAACAGAACCTTTAGCGAACTTAACCGCAACCTCTTCCTCTGCTACCACGGAGAACGCTGATGTCGGTAAGTTTGGGATTAGACAAGGTAATGCAGGTACACCAAATGCCTCGATTGATGGAATTCGAGTTGCCGACAATTGGGGACTTGCTGTAACCGGAACTGCAACAGCAGTTGAAGAAAATAATCCGGTTGTTCCAACTTCTTATTCACTATCGCAGAATTATCCTAATCCGTTCAATCCGGAAACAGTAATTAGCTATCAGCTTTCTGCTAACAGTCATGTAAGTTTGAAAGTTTACGATGTGCTTGGAAGAGAAGTCGCTACCCTGGTGAATGAATATCAGCAACCAGGATTATATAATTCTAAATTCTCAATTAACAACCTGCCTGCCGGTAGGCAAGGTTCGCAATTTGGCAGTGGAGTTTATTTCTATAGAATCCAAGCCAGTGATTTTACACAAACCAAGAAAATGATTTTAATGAAATAACAGACATATCATTTTTATTTATTAAAAGCGGCGATTTATTATGCCGCTTTTTTTATTTGTTAACTTCCATTAAACTGAAAATTTATATCAATTCTCTTTTTCATATTTTTACAATACTTATAAAAGGTTATAGATGAAAAAAATTCTACTCTTGTTTTTTATCCCTATTGCAGTATCATTTGCACAGATTCCCATTTCTATAGGAAATAACATTAATGAAAATTTTAACAGTCTAGGTACAAACGCTGCTGCAACATTGCCGGCAAATTGGAAAGTAGATAAAATATCAACAGTTAGAACAGTGGGACTATATACTATTGCAGGTTTAAGGACCGATTATATTGGAGGGAGTAATATATCCAATCCAATTTCTTCGAATGGAATCTACAATTTTGGGCTTGGAGCTCCTATAACTGCGAGTGATAGAGCTATCGGCGGACAATCTTCCGGTTCCGGTTCACAAAGTGTAAACATTTATGCTTTCTTTAAGAATACCGGTTCAGCATCAATTACACAATTAGATATTTCTTACGATGTTATGAGATTCCGTAATGGTTCAAACAGTGCCGGATTTTCAATTCAAATGTATTATTCAAAAGACGGAACAAATTGGACTACTGCCGGAACAATTTTTTTATCAAGCTTCTTACCAAATGCGGATAATAATGGCGCGGCAATCGTACCAATAGAAACAAAACGAGTTCTAAACCAAACACTTTCCGGTTTAAATATTAATCAGAACGACAGTTTATTTATTGCCTGGAATTATTCAGTAACCTCAGGAATTACGACCAGTAATGCACAAGCATTAGGCATAGATAATTTTGTGATGAACAATATAGGCGGGACAATAACTGCACCGCTTCCACCTCTCGCAGTTTCAGCAACAAATATTTCTAAGACTGGATTCACTGCAAATTGGAACAGCTCGGTAAGTGCAACTAAATATTGGTTTGATGTTTCAACAAGTTCGAATTTTTCAACTATTGTTACAAATTATAACAATAAAGATGTCGGTAATACAATCAGTGCAAATGTAACAGGATTAAATCCCGGTACTACTTATTACTACCGTGTTAGAGCTTCAAATAATATCGGATCAAGCGGCAATTCTAATGCAATCACAACTGCAACAATCGCGATCATAACATATGTGCAGTTTCAAGGAATAAGCGACGCAGTTTCTAAATTTGCAGGCACTTATAATCTTGAATTAACAATTACAGATCCTGATGTAGCCAATGCTACATCATGTTCAGTTGCTTTTATTGCTGATTCGAGTACAGCAACAGCATCATATTTAAATGATTTTTCAACTCAACCGGTTACTTTTCCGGCGGGTAATTCTGCAAATCAAAAAATAGTTTTTACAATTTCGAATAACGGAGTTTCGGAATTACCTAAAAAAGCTTTTTTACAAATTCAAAATGTAAGTGGTGGGACATCTGCACGCGCAGGAACATTATCAAAATTCAGATTAACAATTACAAGCGGGATTGATAATTCATATTACGTCAATCTACCTCAGGGGCTTACCAGCGACACATTAAAAGCTGCTCTACATAACCTGATTAAGAACCAAATTAAATATCTTTATACAGATAATAGCTCTTCAACAAGTATTGATGTTTGGAAAATGTTACGAGTAGCGGATGAAGACCCCAAAAATTTTAATAATGTAATTGGTATTTATTCCGGTTTATCAATTGCAAAAGATCCTCAAGACAATTGGAATAGAGAGCATGTCTGGTCAAAGTCTCATGGAAATTTTGGAACTGAAACCGGTGCCGGAACAGATGGTCATCATCTGCGTCCTGAAAATCCAAGCATCAACAGCGCTAAAAGTAATTTGGATTTTGACAATGGCGGAAGTCCTGTTCCTAATGCACCGGGAAATAAATATGATATTGATTCATGGGAGCCGCGCGATGAGGTAAAAGGAGATGTTGCAAGAATGATTTTTTATATGGACGCAAGATACGAAGGAGATCAGGGGGAACTGGATTTAAAGATTGTCGATTACATACCAAGCTCACCAAATAAAGAACCTCTTTACGGCAAACTTTCTACATTACTGAAATGGAATCTACAAGATCAGCCGGATGATTTTGAAATGAATAGGAATAACGTGATCTATTTTTATCAGCTTAATAGAAATCCATTTATTGATCATCCTGAGTGGATTACTTCAATTTGGGGAGATCCACCGACAGAGATACAAAAAGATTATTTGAATATTATCACTGATTATAAATTAAATCAAAACTTTCCTAATCCATTCAATCCGGAAACGGTAATCAGTTGGCAGTTACCGGTAAGTGGTTACGTAACTTTAAAAATTTATGATGTTCTTGGAAGAGAGATTGCTACGTTGGTGAATGAATATCAGAAAGCCGGTCAATATGTAAAGACGTTCCATGGAACATCTCTACCAAGCGGAGTTTATTTTTATACTCTTATAGAAGGGAATAAAATTGAAACCAAGAAAATGATTTTAATGAAATAATTTTAGTACAATTTGCATCCATTTTTTCAAAGCACTATTTTTGTGCCTCATTAAATATTAGTAGTATTGGGCTCTTAGCTCAGTTGGTTAGAGCAGCTGACTCATAATCATATGTAAAACTCACTTTTTATTTCAAAAACTAAATTTCTACCACTCACTAAGACACTACTAAGACACTTTTAGAGCGAATTCGTTGCTGGCATAAGCGAAGCGTCTTTTTTTATTAAGCGGTGCAGAAAATTGTGTGCCTGAGCGAAGGAAAGAAAAAGTATGACAGTCGATAAGAATGAGGAAGGACCTACAAAGATCCTTCCTCTTTTTGTTTTAAGATGCTTGTTTGTAGTTAGTTAAAAACTCGATTGGATTTTCGATTTCTTTAAGTTCTATAAATAATTCTTCTAAAGCTGCACGATTAAAATTAAGCTGACCGACATTCATTTTCTCAATCTCCGTTTTGCTGGTGGTCCCGAAAATCTTCTGAATGATCATCGCTTTAATTTTCTTTTCTTCGGCACTTCTTGGACTTCCTAAATTATTCAATTCAAAAACTGCTTCGATCTTTTCAATTTCGATTTTCTTGGCTTGTTGTTTTTCGTAATATTCAAAATCACTTCCCGGTGTTAGATTTGTTGATGATGTTTCTTGAGCAACTTCTCCAACAGGTAAATCGAGAATGAAATTTATAATTGGTTTGAAGTGTTTATACTTTGGCATTTCAAAGATTTTGCCATTGATTGAATCGCTTCTATCTTTAAGAATATAAGCGTTGTTTGTTTGATGTGGTTTCCCATCTTTCAATGATTTTTCTAATTCCATCCAAACATTAAGATCAGTTTCGTAAGGGGTTTCACCCGCGATCTTCATCTTAAACCCGGACTTAACAAAAGCACCTTTTTCAGTTATATTTCCGTTTTCGTCTTTTGTATCATCTTCTTTCTCATATTCAAAACCGCCTCGTCCGGTAAAGACAATATTACCTTCCGCATTTACAAAGCGATCAGAAAATTCTTCTTGCCATGCAGGAAGGATTTTTCCCCAATCTTGTAACGTCATAAATGATTTCTTGTTTTTCGCTTTATAATCTTTAATGAATTTGTAATAGATTTTTGTAAGTGAATCGATAAAAAGAAAATCAACTTCACCGGATTTAAGAAAGTTGAATGCTTCGTGTACGTCTGAGAGTGAGGTTGTGTCTTTTGCGATTGCTTCAATTCCGGCTTTCTTAAAGATTGGAATTAAGAAGCGTGATCCTTTTTCATTATCAATAATCAGAATTGGTTTAGAACATTTCAAATCTTTGTACGCACCGATAATAAATTCTGTCGCGGTGCGAGATTTACCCGCACCTTGAAAGCCGCCGAAGCTGGCTTTAATGAAATGATTTTTGCTTGCAAGTTTACTTGCGAATTCTGTTAGTTTCATGTTATTAACTCCCTTTTAGTTTATCAATTATTTGATCAATGTTTGAATATTCTTGTAATGATATTTTTTCAATTTCGTTTTCATCAATTAAAAGATCGAGGAAGTTTTTAACTTCCTCGAATGAGCTTGAAAGATCTTGTGATATAACTTTCAGATGTTTTCTTTGCAAATATTCCAAAGCTTCCCAAGTATCAGAAAGAAATAAATGATTTTGGTTAACCTCTTCAACTTGCATTTTTATATTCTTCCACTAGATAAGAATCAACATTTTCAGCTTTAAGAGAATCAGCAATAGAATCAGTTTGTGAAATGTCGAAAACAGTTGCGGTAAAAAAGAAAACATCCTCATCATCAGAAACCATTTCCGGACCTTCATTTTGTTTTGTTTTAGAAGAAACAAGAATTAAAAAACCATGCTCTCCTTTGCGAACAATTCTTCCGGCTTTTTTCCATTGCTGAAAACCACCAACGACAGTAAAATTGATTGGAGATTGAGCAACTAAAAAACATTGATTATGAGGTGTCAATAAATGACCTTCAGCAGTAACGATGCCGAATTGATCGGCTACAGCTTGCCTCTGATCTGCGGACATTTGGGCAAGAGTTGAGCGGATTTGTTTAAGCCGCTCCTTTTTCTCAAGAAGATATTGTTCTTTTTGTTCACGTGTGAATTTCATTTGATACTCCTTTTTTTAATTAAGAAAATAACCGAGATGATAAGGGCATGATTTTGAGAATGTTTTGAAGTTGTGTAAAAATTTAGAAGGTATTTTTTGAGGGATTAGAAGAAAGATGGCAGCGTATTCTTTTCCTTTATAAGAAAGGATTTTTTCTTGATATTGTGAAGAGTTGAAAGTATAACGCACCCATTGGATAAACAGATTACCGAAATAATCTTTTTTGAAAAGGAAAATTATTTCTCCGTTAAAACCTTTGAGCACGTTTGAAGCTGGACGACCGCCGATAAAAGAGCAATGATTTTTAAGAGCAAAACTTGCAACAGAGACAAAATTTAGATTTACCATAATTAACACACCTTTAGATTTTTTTAAGTTTATTGATTAAGAAACTGATAAAAGAGTAAGCAGGAAGTACAGAAGTGAACTTGTGAGAACTAAAATGACCGTTTGGCTGAAAGAGATTTACATAAATACTACCTTGAACAGATACTAACCTAACTAAGTGACCATTAACCATTTTAGAAAAAAGAACTGTTGATTTTTGCATATAACCCGCCTAAAAAAATAATTTTTTGCCCACTAAATGTTTTTGTATGATTTTTATGTTATGATTCACTGATGGTGTAAGTAAAAATGATAATTCAAGGCAAGGGCAAATACCGCTAACCAAAAAAGATTTTCAATAATAGCGGGTTTGTTTATATACCCTTGCCCCGATTGATTACCAAGATTCGAATAACACTAAACTTGTTTATAGCGGGCAAAAAATATTTAACACCCGGCGAATGCCGGGAAACAATTCGGAAGGTTTTAGAAAGAAAAAAAAGGATTATCCCCGTGAAATCCCCCAAATCCCCGCATAATCCCCAAACATCCCCGAGAACCGGGAAAAAAGGAAAACGTTTTATAAAAAGGTTTGAGTGGAACTAGCGAAGCGTAATGACGGGTTCTGCCATTCTTTTTCGGCAGTCCCGGAAATGAAGCGAAGCGCGAGAAACGAAAACTTTTTGTTTTTGCAATGAGCGAACAATTTATAAAAGTTACAATAAAATAAAAAAATGCTTTTATAATTTGAGAGTCGAAACGAAACCAAAGATTTTACTGAAAGTGCATTTATGATTTTAATGAAAGGTGCTTTTCAGCAAGTTAAGAGTTTGGATTTTGGCACAGTCTTTTTGTAGTTACAAAGCAAAAGTAATGATACGGCGAAGCCGTAGCATTAACTTTTGCCTGTAATCAATACAAAAAGTGTGCACAAAAGACAAACGAATAATTTGCGCAAAGGTTTTATGAGCAAAATATTTTTTGTCCCGATGATCTTTTGAAATTTATTGAAGTCGGGACAAATATTATTTTGTGAAATGTAAGTAGATTTTCTTAGTTACCGAGCGTCCGTCAAAAGGCGCCGGACAAGCCCGTCAGAAAATGCCGGGTAAACCGTGAGGAGGCAATCGAAGAAGAACAATTATGAATTGGAGAGAGAGTTTAATGATTGTGTAATAAAGTTATTGAGACTTTGACCGTTTTTTACTGCTTTGATATAAATTTTACGATGCAGTGATTTAGGCAATCT
>Ga0265292_1000686_pt1 | contig 40719 bp, 43 predicted proteins | sample Munlanlewell296A_FD_189080 | JGI IMG/M metagenome (GOLD analysis project Ga0265292, IMG submission 189080) | Leachate microbial communities from a municipal landfill in Southern Ontario, Canada - Leachate well 296A | ecosystem: Engineered > Solid waste > Landfill > Unclassified | place: Canada... | reverse complement strand
CGAACTCACTAAGAGACGAGATAACCCATCAAAAGACAATTTTTGAGTCTCGCGCGTTTGACCACTTCGCTATCCCTGCTTATATACACAATTACCAAAATTAAATCCTATAAAAACCTTTATTTTCAAATGGATGCACTTCTTCAATCTTGTTTGACTGTTAATAAGTTATAAAACTAATATAATTCAAGGATTAATCGCTATAAAGATAAATTGCATATAACTATTTGCTCAGCTTCTTTGCAACTTCACTCAAATCTTTTTTCAATGCTTCAACAGCCTTTGCAAATATGCTTTTAGCATCTATCTGCCCAAAAGATTCTAATGAAATTATCACTTCTCCAGTGGGTTTTATCTCAATCTTTTTTCCATACTTCTCAGCAAACCCTTCACATATATCCGCAATCTCTTTTTCTTTATCATCAATTATTAAAATTTTATCTCCTTTTGATTTAATTTCAACATTTGGGAATGTGCTCTTTAATTTTTCTGCCACTTCTTTATCTATATATATTTCTGAAACTTGTCTGTAATTCATTATGCCTGGAGAAAATTTAGCATGCTCTTGTCCTTTTCCCATTTTTATGTTTGCAGAAATTTCTATTTCTTGCCCATCACTTAAAAGAGTTATGGGCATTTTGCTATATACAACTTCAAAATCTCCTTTTAGAGAACCTGAATAAACAAATCCTTTATTTTGTGAACTTAATTTTAATTTTCCTTCCTTTTTTCCGCTTTGTTTTAAAGGAATTAAACCCAATCTATGTGCAATAGTTTCATCATAAAGAGGAGAATCATTTTTTGATATTTCAACATCGTCAATTGCTGCAATTTGAATTTGTCCAACATATCTTCTTATAGAATTGACAAGGCTATTATCTATTTCTGCCTTGAATACATATTTTCCATCGCTTTTGATTATGTTTTCCATTTTAAATTATTACAGTTGAGCTATTTAAACTCTACGTCCTTTAGACATTGTTGAATGTCTTAGCCACTTAAAGAGTGCGGCTTTTAGACATTGTTAGATGTCTTGGGCATTTAAACTCTACGTCCTCTACGTCCCCCTTGCTTTTTTGGCCCACCACGTGGGACTCTTGTGGTATCAAGTATATTTATAATTTTAAATCCCTCTCTCGATAAACTTTTTATTATTGCGTTAGCTCCTGGTCCAGGTCCAGTACTTCCCGTCTCTGCTCGTATTCTCACATACAAAGATTTTATTCCTTTTTCTTTCATAATTTCAGAAATTCTTTTTGCAATAAACATTGCAATTGTGGGGTTTGCCTTAAGTCTGCTATGCTTTGTAACCATTCCTCCAGAAACTTTTGCAAGAGTTCTTCCAGAAGCATCTGTAACATGTGCAATTGTATTATTAAAAGAAGCGTATATATTCAAAACAGCTTCAATTTCTTTTTCCTTTTTTTTAACAGAAGATTTTTCTTCGGGTTCTTCCGAATTCTTCTCGAATTCGCCAGAACTTTTTTGTTCTTCAGGTTCTTCAATTTCTTTTTCTAAAACTTTTTCAGTTTCTTCACTTTTTGCCATTTCTTCTTTTGGTTTTGCCATTTTATTCTTTATTTTCCTCTGTTAATTTCTTTTTTATTTAATTTCTTTTTTTCTTTCAAAGTTATTTTATTTTCAAATTCCACAGGCACAATATAAGAAGGAGAATTTACAGCTTTTCCATCCACAAAAACTTTTTTATGAACAATTAATTGTCTGGCTTGTTTTGAAGTTGATGCGAGTTTTTTTGCAACGACTATTGTTTGAAGCCTTCTTCTCATATAATCTTGTTTATTTAAGGATAAAACAGAAGATATAGAATTTACTTTCAATCCAATTTTATTTAATTTGTTAAATAAAGCTTGCTGTTCTTCTGGCTTTGCAGATATGAGCTTTTTAGCTTTTTCTCTTATAGATTTTGTTCTTGCTTCAGCTTTCCATATTTCTCTTTTATTTTTTAATCCAAACTCCTCAATAATTCCCGCCTCTTCTTCCAATCTCGCTTTGTCAAAGGGTCTTTTAGGTCTTGAATATGTTTTATGTTTCCTTTTCATTTTGTTAATTCTCCCTCAAGTTTATTTTTCTTAGTCTTATTATCTAATGCAAGACCCATTGCTCCACTGCCCAACAGAATAGTATATGTTATTAATCCTAAACCCCCAACAATTGCAGTTGTTTTATTAATCATTTTATCTCTAATTGTATTATGTGCAACATATCCCACCTCTGTTAATCCTACTATAGCTGAAGCATAAAGTGCAATCACATACTTATTTAATTTTTTCATTTTAATTTTTTCATGCCTTCATAAGTTTTTACTTTAGAAGCTCCTTCTGTATTTTTCTTTTTAATTCCCGAACCTCTTTTTCTGTTTGTTCTGAAATGCGCTTTAGTTCTCTGTCCTCTTGAAGGAAGTCCTGCTGCATGTCTTAATCCTCTATAGCTTTTTATTTTCTTTAATTTCTTTATATCGAAGTCTTTTCTTAAATCTAAATCAGTTCCTGTCAAATGTTTTTCTTTGCCTGTTTCAATATCTTTTCTTCTATTTAAAATATAATCAGGCAATTTTGGATTTTTTATAAAATCAGTTATTTTTTGTATTTCTTCTTCGGTAAGCGAACCAATTGTTTTATTTTTACTAATTTTTAAAGTTCTGCAAACTGCATTTGAAAATGTCCATGAAACCCCTTTTATTTTTGTTAGTCCGGCATATAATTTCATTTTCCCTTCTATGTCTTTTGACAGAATTCTAACTAGTCTTTCTTCTCTTTTTTCTTGGGGTTTAATATATTCTGGTTTTATGTGTTCTGATTTTGTATGTTCTGCCATTTTATATTTTGTTTGTAAAAAGATTGTATCTTTCTATATTTGTTAATTCTTGGAATATTCTTTTTTCAACAGATTTTTCAGGGTCAGGAAGATTTTGAATTCTTTTTTTCATATCCTGAAAAGATTCGAATTCCTTTTCTCGTCTTTGTTTTAATATTTCCTGCATGTGTTTTTTTCCTAAACCAGGAATCAGTTCTATCTGATGAATTCTTTTATTTATTGCATCTGATTTATTGAAAAATTCCACAAATTCTTTCTCTCTTTCTTTAACAATTTGCTTTATAAATTCTCCTAATTGTTCTTTCGCACTCTCTGTTAATCTTTCTCTGTGCAATCTTCCAAGAATATAGTAAACTTTGTCCCTTTTTCCTTCTCCGATATAAACTCTTTCACCAATTTTTAATTCCATTCCTCTTCTGGGAACGAGTTCAAGAAGAACTAATGTTTTTTCTCCTATAGCTTGAGCTATAGGCATCATTTTCTTCTCCATGGGATACCCATTCGGGAGATATTCTAAGACTATTGCATTTTCTTCTTTTTCCATTTTCTTTATTTGAACTCTTTAATTGCATCAAGTATTTTTTTTGTTTCATTCTCATCCAATCCGATATCAATAAAAATTTTGTTAACTTCCTCGGCTTTTTCAGGAAGAATATCAATCACTTTTGAAATATTTATATCGTTCATTTTCATAATATTTAATCCTTCTAATTTTTTTCTGAGTTCTTTGGCTTCTTTTGAGCTTATTTTGACAAATCTTTTTATGAAATCTCTCGCAGGATTTTCAGATTTTTTGTCTTTCTCTATGTATTCAAGAGATTCTGCCATGCTTAATGGAATACTGTTTTTTATCATTTTATTTCTCGTTTTTTATCTTTTTTAAGTGTATTGGATTTATTATAAAACTTTTTTCTTTTGTTTGATCATTTATTTTTACAGAATAACTTCTTCCAATTTTTTTGTCAACTTTTCCGGTTCTTCCCTGAAGTCTTTTTGGAAATGAGGATTGCACTGCTTTTTCATTAATAACTGCAACAGAATCGCCCTTTTTTAATTCTTGAAAGTAATTACTAAGCTTAATTTTTCCTCTCGTTCTTATAGGTTTTCTATCGGTCATATAATACCCAGAAAAATTCCATTTAAAAAACTATCTTTTACATAAAGCTAATTCTTGAATTTCCCACTTTTGAAGGAGGTTCACTTAAAGAAAGATTTGAATTGCATAAATCTCCTTTGTCTTTTGCGTTTTCCATATTTTGCAGAATTGCATTGAACATTTTTTCTCCCCAAACTCCCGTCCCACACCTGTTACAAACGTCAAGAGATCTATCATCATGAATTTCAGATTTACAATAAATACATTTTTTTGTCATTTTTCCTCCTTTTTTCAAGTCAATTCTTTTCTTAATAAAAAACAGTTTTTAAATTTTTGTGTAATTTTCTGTAATAATCTTGAGTTTTCTTTAAGTTTTGGTAAATTCTTATAAAATATACTTTAAATTGCCCATCGTAAGTTTTAAAAACAACATTTCAACATTATTTATATGATAATACCCATTTCTTGTTTTTCATGTGGGAAGCCAATAGGCCATTTATGGGAAGAATACAAAAAGCGAATAGCCCAAGGTGAAAATTCAAAGAAAATCCTTGATGAATTGGGGCTTGAGAGATTCTGTTGCAGAGCAATATTCTTAGGGCAAGAAGACCATATTGAATTGATTGCGAAGTTCAAGAAATCATAAGATTTAATTAATTAGTTTTCTAAATTGATTTATGGAAAAGGTAATTTTCATTTATGGATTTACGGGTACAGATAGAGATTCCAATGTGGCGAAAAAAGTATTGGATAATTATAATTTAATCTGTTTTGAGTATAATTCTGATTTAAAGCAATCTTTGGAGAAGATTGCAGAAGAGTTGGATAGTTTCATAGTTTCAAAAACTGGCAAAAAGGAAAAAGTAAATTTAATTGGGGCTAGTGCAGGAGGGATTATTGCAGAGTATTATGCAAAGTTTGTCTCTCCTAAAAAGGTTGATAAATTAGCTACAATCTGTTCTCCTTTCAAAGGAAGTTATGTTCCAATTTTTTATTCTAAAGAAAGAAGAGGATTAAAGGAATTATTTTACAATTCAGAATTTCTTAAAAAGCTTAATTCAAGAAAATTGAATAAGAACAAGACAATTAACTTCTATTCTTATTTGGATGTTCTCGTTCCAGGAAACTCAGGGAAAGCAGAAAACTCCCACCACACTTGGGATGTTTTTCATTTCACAATACAAAATGATAAAAAGATATTGAAGAAAATAAAGGAGTTTTTTGATAGAAAATGAAAATAGAATTTTATGAAGAATTTCCAAGCAAAGAATCTCTTAAGAAGTTAAAACTCATAAAATCCCCTTCAAAACTTTTTATTGCTTCAAAGTCTATAGAAGAGTTTAAGAAATATGAGAAAATTGCAAAATCATACAAAAAGAATATTGAAATTGCATATTGGCCCATTATAAAAAATTCATATTGGATTTCTCCTTTCTCAAATACAAAGGACTTAATTGAATTATTTAACGGACTAAAGAAGATTAACAATTCATTACTTATTGATTTAGAATTACCTCTTAAAAACAAATGGAAGATGTATATAAAAAATATACTTTCTTTTAGAAAAAATAAAAAATTAATTAAGAACTTTCTTGAGAAAAACAAACGCAGAATCACAACAGCAGAATATCCTTTTGCGTTTGTCTCCAGATTTATGAAATTTTTAGGATTAAATTATAATATTAATTATGAAAGAAGCATAATGTGGTATTCAAGTATGCTTTCGGAATATATTAATAATAAAGTTAAAAAGAATTTGACCGAGATTAAAGATAAATCAAATTATTCGATTTCTCTTGGAACAATTGCAACTGGAATTTTGGGAAACGAACCGATTCTCTCCTCAGAAAATATCGAAAGAGATTTAGAATTTGTAAAAGAGAATGGATTTAATAAAGTTGTAATTTTTAGATTGGGGGGTTTGAATAAAGATTATGTTAAGGTTTTGAATAGGTTTATTTAATTTCAAATTAATACTTTGTATAGAGAATAATTTCTAATATAATTTTAAAAAAAACTTCCCTTTGAATTTGGAAATTTTTAACTTATATTTTTTCTTACGAAAAAATTTAAGACAGCTTGCTATTTTCCCATCTTGTTGGACAGTACAGATAACAACGTAGGTTGCTTAACTTCCGAGTTCGGAATGATATCGGGTGTGACCAACCTACTATGGCCGTCTCGAAATTATACTCCTTTTTTGATTTATAAACCTTTTTATATGTAAGATTTTAGTTATAGTTTGTTTCTTTATTACTTTAAAATTGTCCTAAGGGTTTAAAGTTTTGAGTATGTATTATATTTCTAAGAGTAAAATGAAAATAAAGAGAAATGAAAATACTGCAGAATTAGTTGGATTGAGTTTTGGAGACGGAGGATTGACTTATAGAAGTAATTCTAATCGAGTAAAGTTTCAATTAAGAGGACATTTAATTGAGGATAGAGAACATTATGATAATTATATTATTCCCTTATTTAACAGAGAGATAATGTTTCCTCTTTTTTCAAGAAATGTGGGTATTGTTTTTAATAAGAGAATAAATTTTTACGGACTTTCAGTAGAAAGCGTAAATATAGAAGAACCCTTAAACTATTTGGGAATTCCAAGCGGGGTAAAAGGAGAGTTATTTATTCCAGACTGGATTAAGAAAGATAAGAAGCATATTTTAGCTTTTTTAAGAGGATTCTTTGATACTGATGGATGTATTTTTTGTCAGAGGAATTATTCCATTAAAAAGAATAAATTTCATACTCAGATTAGGATTCATTTATCATGTACTTCAGGAAAACTGATGAATGAGATTTGCGAATCTTTAAAATCATTAGGATACAAGGCATTAATTTATTCTTCTCCTCCTCCTTCTAAACGAGGTAAAAAGAATTCTTATACAGTAAAACTTTGTGGAGGAATACAAATAGATAAATGGATGAAAGAAATTGGTTCAAAAAACCCAAAACATCTTACAAAATATTCTGTTTGGAAAACATTTGATTTTTGTCCCCCTTACACTTCTCTTGAATTGAGAAAGAAAATACTTAAAAAAGAGATTTCTCCTTATTCTTGTTATGGGCGGATGTGCCGGAGTGGTCAAACGGACAAGATTAAGACTCTTGTGGCTTAGTGCCTACAAAGGTTCGAACCCTTTCATCCGCATTTGCATTATGCACTCGTAGCTCAATCTGGATAGAGCAGTGGCATCCTAAGCCGAAGGTTGAAGGTTCAAATCCTTTCGAGTGCATTTTAAATTATCTGTAACAGTTTTAATATTCTATTAAGGTTGAGCCAGAATATCAATGTTATAAGTATATATGATAATTTAATTCATAATAATAAGAATATTTGGATGTTTTACGCATTAATTATATTAATCAAGAAAGTGTTAATTTTAGAATAGATTCAACAACATCAAAAACCTTTAAAACCATTAATTAAGTATTTATTTCAAGCGCTGGTGGTTTAATGGTAGAATAACTGGCCTCCAAGAAAAATATTTAAGGTAACCAGTTGATCCGGGTCCGATTCCCGGCTAGCGCATTGTATAGAGAAAATAAAATGGAAGAAAATAAAATGGAAGGAAATAAATTTTCAGACATTTCAGTAAACTAAAATGGAAGAAAATAAAAAGATTTTCATGCACATTAATTCAATGGAGAAAGCGAATTAATATGGAAGAACAACAGAATCAAGAACAAAGCAAAAGAAATTGGCATGACAAACATTACAAAAAATTATTGTTAATACCTTTAGCAATGCTTATTTTTTCTTTTGTATATATGGGAATATTTTATTTTCAGCACAATGATTTTTTCTTAAAAGATATTTCATTAATGGGAGGAACTTCTGTAACAATAAATGGCAATACAGATATAATCTCTTTGAAAGAAGCATTAGTAAAAGAATTTGGAGAAGTTAATGTAAGAGAAGTTTCAGATTTAATAACTGGAGAACAACTTGCCACGATTGTAGAGACCACTGCGAAAGCAGAAGATATAAAAGCATTTTTAGAAGATTATCTGGGTTATGAATTAATAGAAGGAGAAAATAGCAGTTTTGAATCTACTGATCCTTCTCTCGGTAAATCCTTTTATAATCAGCTTTTAATTGCTATTCTCATATCGTTTGTTTTTATGGCTATAGTTGTTTTTATAATTTTTAGAACAGTTGTTTCTTCTGGTGCTGTGATTATATCTGCATTTGCAGACATATTAATGACACTTGTAGCAGTAAATTTATTGGGGATAAAAATGTCAAGCGCAGGAATAATTGCCCTGCTTATGTTAATAGGTTATTCAGTTGATACGGATATTCTTCTTACAAATAGGGTTCTCAAAAGGCAGGAAGGTTCTCTTAATGAAAGATTAGTCGGGGCATTTAAAACAGGAATAACTATGACCTTAACTTCCTTGGTTGCAGTCGCCGTTGCTCTTTTTGTAGTTAAATCATTTTCAGTTACACTTACACAAATATTTACTATTCTTGCGATTGGATTAATATTTGATATATTTAATACATGGGTAACAAATGTTTCAATTCTTAAATGGTATGTTAATTCAAAGGAGAAATTAGAATGAAAAAACAGGAAATTTTTTCAGCTTCGGTAGGAGAGAATGGAAATGAATAAGAAATTCATTTCACGAACTTTCACAAGAAGTGAAAGATTCGGAGGAATTCGCAGATGAAAAAATTAAGTTTTAGAATATGGCTTCTGATTATAATTTTGATTGCTTCCCTTCTTTCTATTTTTGTATCTTCTTATGGATTTACTCTTTTTCAAAAAGGAGTTTTAATAACAAGTGTTGAACAAAATTCCACTTCTTTTGAGCAAGGATTAAGGCAAGGACAAATAATTACTTCTATTGATGGCAAAGCTATAAACAATATTACTGATTATTCAAATTATATTCAAAATAAATTTCCTTCTGAAAAAGAAGTTAAAACAGTTATAACAACAAAAGAAGCAGATATAATTTTATATTCAAATCATGCACCGAATATAACTATTTCTCACATTCCTAAAACCAGCTTAAAAACAGGATTGGATTTGGCAGGAGGAGCAAGAGCTTTGGTTAGAGCACAAGATAAAGAACTTTCTTCAGATGAAATAAATGATTTAGTTTCTATAACACTAAATCGATTTAATGCTTATGGACTTTCAGATATAAAAGTTAGGTCAATTTCTGATTTATCAGGAAATCGTTTCATGCTTATAGAAATTGCAGGCGCAACTCCTAAAGATTTAAAATCAATGATTGAAAATCAAGGTAAATTTGAAGCAAAGATAGGAAATGAAACTGTTTTTGTTGGGGGAGATAGAGATGTGGCATCTGTATGTAGAAATGATGCAACATGTGCAAGAATAGAAACTTGCCAGCAAGATTCTTCTGGAGGTTATTTTTGCAAATTTATATTCACAATTTATTTGAGTGAGGAAGCTGCAAAAAGACATGCAAATATAACTGGAGATATGGAAATAAATGTTACAAATCCAGAATATCTTTCAAAACCATTGGATTTGTATCTTGATGATTCTCTTGTAGAAACTCTTTTGATAAGTAAAGATTTGAAAGGGCAGGTCACAACTCAAATCGCAATTTCTGGTTCTGGTTCAGGAGCTACAGAAGATGAAGCAATAAAAGCAGCAGAAGAGGATATGCATAAGCTTCAAACTATTCTTATAACAGGAAGTTTACCTTACAAATTAGAAATTGTTAAACTGGATACTATTTCTCCTCTTTTAGGAAGAGATTTTATGAAGTATATTATTTTTGCAGGAATTGCAGCATTATTAGCTGCTTCTATTGTTATTTTTGTAAGATACAGAAATTTAAAAAATTCTCTTATGGTTATATTCATAAGTTTTTCAGAAATTATTATTATACTGGGGATTGCAGCTTTAATTGACTGGAATCTTGATTTGGCAAGCATAGCAGGAATTTTAGCTACAATAGGTACAGGTTTTGATGATCAAGTAGTTTTATTGGATGAATCTAAGCATAAAGTTTCTTTAACACTTAAACAAAGACTCAAGAGAGCATTTGCAATAATTATGGGAGCTTACTTTACAGTGCTTGTATCTTTGCTTCCACTTATGTGGGCTGGTGGAGGACTTTTAAAAGGATTTGCAATAACAACTATAATCGGAATAAGTGTGGGTGTATTTATTACACGTCCTGCATTTAGTGATATACTAAAAAGAATGGAGGATTAAAGTGCTTCCAAAATACCATATTCTCTTTGGTTTTATTCTCTCTCTTATTTTATTTTTAACTTTTCCAAGCATAAATTTAATTGAAGCAGGAGTTATATTTTTATCTTCTTTTTTAATAGATTTTGATCATTATGTTTATTATGTTTTAAGCAAAAAAAGTATAAGTCTAAGGAAGGCAGTGAATTATTTTTTAATAAAAAGAAAGAAGTTGAGCAATATGAATATTAAAAAGAGAAATAAATTTTATTCTGGTTTTTGCTTTTTGCATGGAATAGAAAGTCTTATTATATTATTTATAGCAGGGATATTTCTTTCAAAGTATTTCTTATTAATTTTTATAGGATTTAATTTTCATTTATTTTTGGATATAATCGAGGAAATACATAATAATTCAAGAATAGATAAAATTTCTGCAATTTATGATTGGTTTAAATTCAAGAAATTGAAGTTTTTGGTGTAAAGATTTTTCTAAATTATGCAAATAATTAATTATCCAACTTTGATTTATCAGATTCCATTAAGCCATATTTCCTTATATGATTAATATCTGATTCAACCATCATTTTTACAAGTTCTTTAAAAGAGGTTTTTGCTTGCCATCCAAGTTCTTTTTTTGCTTTTGAAGGGTTTGATAATAAATATCCCACTTCTGCAGGGCGATAGAAATTAGAACTAATTTTAACAACAATTTTCCCATTGGATTTTCCTATTTCTTCTAATCCCTTTCCTTCCCATACAATAGGCATTTCAGCAGCTTTAAATGACTCTTCTATAAGTTCTCTTACAGAATGAGATTTTCCTGTTCCTATCACATAATCCTGTGGTTTTTCTTGTTGTAATATAATCCACATAGCTTCAACATAATCTCCTGCATATCCCCAATCTCTTTTTGAATCAAGGTTTCCAACTTCAAAATAATCCTGATAACCAAGTTTTATTTTTGCAACTGAATGGCTAACTTTTCTTGTAATAAATTGCTTTCCACGTCTGGGACTTTCATGGTTAAAAAGAATTCCACTGCAAGCAAATAGGTTATAGCTTTCTCTATAGTTTTGAGTTATGTAATGTCCATAGACTTTTGCAACCCCATATGGGCTTCTTGGATGAAATGGTGTTTTTTCAGTTTGAGGAATTTCCTGCGCTTTTCCAAACATTTCAGAAGTTGAAGCTTGATAGAATTTTATTTTGGGATTTATGAGTCTTATAGATTCTAAAATATTCAAAACTCCCTTAGCATTTATGTCCTCTGTTGATATGGGTTGAGTCCACGAATCAGGAACATAAGATTGAGCAGCAAGATTATATATTTCGATTGGTTGCACATCATTAATTATTCTAACAATTGAACCCATATCTGTAACATCCCCTTCCACTAAATTTATTTTTTTTCTTAGACTTCCAATTCTCTCAAAAGCATCAGTGCTCGTTCTTCTATACATCCCATAAACTCCATACCCCTTTTTAAGGAGAAATTCTGCTAAATAAGAACCATCTTGCCCCGTTATACCTGTAATTAATGCTCTTTTCTTGAATAAATTGCCCTTTTCTATCGCCCCCTTTTTCATATAAACTATTTCTTCTTTTAACAAATTCATATCTTGTTTTATTTTAGAAAATGCTTCTTTCAAATATTTTTCTTCGGTCAAATTACTCTTTCCCATAAATCTCTCAAAATAGTGTCATTTAAAAGATTATATGCTTTAGAGAATATAATGCCTTTTATTTGTTTTTTAAATACCACTCAATTGTTTTCTTAAGTCCATCTTTTAAATTTGTATTGGCTTTCCACCCAAGACTGGCAGCCTTAGAGCTATCAAGAAGTTTTTTTGGCATTCCATCCGGTTTGCTTGCATCAAATTTTATTTCTCCACCATATTTCATAATATCTTTTATTAAAAAGGCTAAATCTTTAATTGAAATATCCTCTCCAGAACCAATATTTATGAAAGGACCAATCTCCTTAGCAGAATAATTTTTCATAAAATAAACCATCGCATCTGCGACATCTTCCACAAAAAGAAATTCTCTTCTTGAGATTCCTGTTCCCCATATTTCAACAGATTTAGATTTGTTCTCTTTTGCATCATTAAATTTAGTTATTAATGAAGATATAACATGAGACTTTTCTGATTCAAAATGATCATTTATTCCATAAATATTTGGAGGCATTAAATTAATAAAATTTGTGCCATATTGTTTATTATAATATTCACACATTTTTAATCCGCATATTTTTGCTAATGCATATCCCTCATTTGTTGGTTCTAATTTTCCTGTTAACAAATGTTCTTCTTTCATTGGTTGAGGACACTCTCTTGGATAAATGCATGAACTTCCTAAGAATAAAAGTTTTTTTATAGAATTTTCCCTTGCAGATTCAATAACATTCGATTCCATAATTAAATTATTATATAGAAATTCGGCAGGAGATTTTATATTTGCGGCAATACCTCCAACTTGAGCAGCAAGATGAAAAACATACTCTGGTTTATTTGTATTAAAATAATCTTTGACATCTTTTTGGTTTCTTAAATCCAGTTCTTTATGATTTGGTAGAAGAAGATGATTATATCCTTCTCTGTCAAATCTTTTCACAAGTGCCTTTCCAACCATTCCATCTCCACCGGTTATAAGTATCTTTTTGTCTTTAAGTTTCATAGTTTTATATTATATAATCTCTTTTTAAAGATTATTATAGTCTTTATTTTGTATATTTAATGAGATATCTGTTGTTATGTAAAACTTTATATTAACAAATCAGATAATAATTTTATGAATAAATCCATTTTTGAGTTTTTTCAATAATAATTATTGTAAGCAATAATCTCTAAAATATCTTAAAACATATAATAAAACACCTCATTGCAGATATCTTTACAGCGCATATATCATTTTATTTCAATATTTCATTAAAAGAATCAATTATATAATCCAAATCTTCTTTAGTCATGTCTTGGTGTGCCCCTATATAAAACCCATTTTTTCCAATATAATCCGCATTAGGAAGTTTTCCTTCGTATTCTTTTTTAAATGCAGCCATGCTTGGTTGTTGTGTTGGAATGCATCCAAATAGAGCCCTTGTTTCAATTCCTCTATTTTCAAGTTCTTTTCTAATTAATTTTCTGCTTCCTTTTTTTAAAACAAGAGGATATGCAAGATAACTTACATCTTCAGAATATTTTGGCAATTGTATAATATCTGAATGATTTTTTAATCCTTCATTGAGGTATTTAACAATTTCTCTTCTTTTTTGATTTGTTTCTTCCATTTTATTCATCCTAATATTTGCGATAGTTGTTGCAAACTCATTTGTTTTAAAATTAAATCCAAATTCAGTAAATGTGAATCTTGGGTCCATATCTTCTTCATCTAAAGAAATATTAGGGCATTTTCCTTCCATTCTTCTGCAGACATCGCATGCACACATTCTTCCATGAGCCTTTATTTTTCTTACTAAATCCCTTATTTGCTTATTATTCGTATTTACTGCTCCAAGTTCTCCTGCTTGAATATTATGTGCAACATAAAAAGAGAATACAGATAAATCTGATAATGAACCAACATTTTTTCCATTATATTTTGTTCCATGTGCTTCCGCAGAATCTTCCAGCACATATAAATTATTTTCTTTTGCTATTCTATTTATACCATTTATATTGTAAGGATAGCCCATTAAATGAACAGGCAGAATAGCCAAAAAATCTTTTGGATTATTCTCGCTCAATATTTTTTCTATGCCTTTTGTATTGATATCAAATGTATCAAAATTTACATCTGCATAAACAGGTTCCAATCCGGAAAGTAAGATTGAGTTTGTTGTTGATATGAAAGTTAAAGGGGTCGTTATAACTTTTTTTCTTTTATCTTCTTTATTTAAATATTTTAAAGCATATAAACCAGATATTAAAGCACTTGTTCCAGAGTTAACTGCAATGGAATATTTTGTTCCAACCTTTTTTGCCCAATTTCTTTCGAATTCATTTGTCTTCTCATGCTCTGTAATTCTATTACTATCAATTACATCGTATAATGCTTTCTTTTCCTCTTCAGAAAAACTAAACCCACCTGTTCTTATGATTCTTTTTTCCATATTCTCTTTTAAGCAGACTTATTTTTATGCAGCATTCTCTTTTTAATAATTGTTGTCTTGCAATCTACCTATTAATTTTCAAGCAAGAAGGTCTTTTAGTTATTTTTATATTAATTTATCTGAATTTTGGAGCTCTTCCAATTAATATTGAGATTAATTTCTTGATTTTCATAAATATATTTTTGTCCATGTTTTTGAAATTTTCCAAATATGTCTTAAGATTTTCTTTATTAATCATTATCTCTATAATTGGTTTGCATTCTCCAAGCCACCAAGCCATTTCAGTATATGTACTTCCATATGTTCCAAGAATTTTTTTTGTCTTTGAAAGAATTAACAAATCAATTAACCCTTCTTGTGTAAAAATTATCCCCTTTCTGTCAAAATTAGTCTTTGTAAATGTCACTATTCTCTTTCCAAAAAGTTCCTTAAATTTTTGTTGAGTTTCTTCAGAATCAGTACAGAGGAAAAATTTCTCTTTTGGATTTATTTTTATTAATTCATTCATTCTTTTGATAAAATCCCCCTCATCAGAGACAAAACCAAGCCTGTCTTTTCCATTTAGATAATCCCCCTTCCTCATATGAATTCCAACACAATTTTCTATTTTATTTTCCCTCTCAAATTTAGAAATCCTTTGCTCTATTTTTTTTATTGGTTTTATTTTCTTAAGATAATTTAATATCTCTTTTTTGGCCTTGATGCTTGTGTTTTGGAAAGCAAAATCTATTCCAGCAGACTCCTGAGAAGGTTCTGTCACACTTCTATATTTCGGATAATTCTCAATTTTATCTTTTGCAAAGTATTTCGTTATTTCTTCTTCCTTTAAAAAAACCCATCTCCATGTATCTGAAATTAAATATTTTTTTTGCAAATCTTTGATGCTTATGTCATTTGGGTCATGAAATTTGTATTCTTTCCTTTTAAGAGAATATAATTCTTCTTTGCTAATTTCATTAAATTTATTCTCAAACAAATTCTTAAATTCTGCTCCACAGACAGAATTTTTTGGCCAATAAATCAAAAGTTTCCTATTGGTTAATTTTCCTATCCTCCATAGAGAAACAAGACATTTTAATCTGTTGGATATTCCTCCAGGATTTATCGCAACAAGATATTTATCTTCCATATCTAATTTAGTTTATTTTTCTTTTTAATGTTTGCCATACAACACCTACAGGATATTAATTATCCTATAAAGCTTAATATTATTCAACTATTAATATTGAAGTTATAATCACAATATATGGTTTTACCGAGATAACTATTCTTTTCAAACATCCAATTCAGAATAATCTTCCTTTTTTTAATAAAGTTCCCATTCTTTCAATTCCATATTTTAATAAATAAGGAAGTGTTTCAAATTGGGCTTTAAACCCCCTTGGAGTTATTATTCTATAAAAAGATAAATTGTCCAAGAGAATCTCCTCAAATTTTTTTAGCTCTTTATAACTATGTTCCGCAGTATATAATGGGATTTCCTTGTCAGAAAGCCAGAATTCATCATTAATAAATCCCTTTGATTTTGCAATTTCATAGACTTCTGTTCCAGGATAAACAAAAAGAATATTGAAAGAGAGAGGATATGATACATATTTTATTTTTTGTAATTTTTTTATGAATTTAGCAGTTTCATTTATTGTATTTAAATTTTCTCCAGGCAATCCAACTATTAAGTAGGTTTTAAGATGTATTTTTGATTTTGAAAATAACTTGAATGCTTTTAATATGTCCCCTTGATTTATTCCTTTGTGGCAGGATTTTAGTATTTCATTGTCTCCACTTTCTATACCCAGAGTGACCCTTATAAAATTGGCTTCTTCAAGCTTTTTAACTACTTCTTCGTTTAAAGGTTTAATTCGTCCACTGCATACAAAATCAATTTTTATTTTTCTTCTTATTATTTCATTGCATATATCTATTACTTTTTGATTATTTACAAAAAATGAATCATCATTTATAGAAAGTTCTTTCATCTGAGGAAATTTCTTAATCATATATTCTATTTCATCTACAACTTTTTTAGGGTCTCTAAATCTCACAATCCTTTTTGATTCAGGATTCAGACAGCAAAAACTGCATGAAAAAGGACAACCCCTTGCAGAGAGAAGGCTGCCAGTCCATCTTTTACTATTCTTAAAAAAAACCTCATGTTTTGGAAAAGGAAGGATATCTAAATTGTCTATTAGTTTTCTTGGTTTTGTTCTTACTACATTCTTATTTTTATAAAATGCAATTCCATCAACTTTTTTTAAATTTGCATTTTTCTTGTATAGTTCCTCAATCAACTCAAACATTGTTATCTCTCCATCTCCAAGTACTGCCATCAAAAAAGGGTACTTTTCTATTAATTGTTTATACATAATTGTTGCATGGATACCTCCAATTATCATTTTAATTTTAGGATAATTTTTGTGTATCAATTCAATAAGATGATAACTACTTACCCTATTGCAAGTTAACATCTGAAAACCCACAATGTCTGGGGAGAAATTTTTAACCTTATCCATCACTTCCCTGAAGCAATTTTCATATGGTTTGTGATTGAGCCAGAGAGTTTCCACTTCCATATTCTTTGATTCAAGGTAAGAATGTATATAGGCAAGTCCAAGAGGATAATATGTTTCTTCACCAAACTCTTCACTAACTTTTCCTTCCGGAACTAATGGAAGATCTTCAAAACTGCTTGTTATTAATAATACCTTTTTCTTATCTTTTTCCATTTTTATATCTTTATTTTTCCAATTTTAGTTCATTAAAATATTTAAAAATTTATTTTCTCTTTTATCTTAATTAATAAATATTTGGCTAAATAAGGAATCATTTCAAACTGGGCTTTAAATCCTTTTGGAGTTAATATCCTATAAAACGAAATGTTGTCTCGAAGAATTTTTCCAAGTTTGTTTAGTTCTTCATAGCTGTTTTCTGCTGTAAAAAGAGGGGTTTGCCCATCTGATAGCCAAAATTCATCACTAACCATTCCTTTTGATTTTGCAATTTCATAAACTTCTGTTCCTGGATAAACAATTAAAAGGCTTGAAAAACCAGGAAAAGAAACATATTTTATTTTTTGCAATTTTTTTATGAATCTGGCAGTTTCTTTGATTGTCTTAATGTTTTCTCCGGGCAAACCAACCATAACAAATATCTTAAGATTTATTTTTGATTTTGAGAATAATTTGAATGCTTTTAATATATCTTCCTGATTTATTCCTTTATGGCAGGAATTTAATATACTATTATCCCCACTTTCTATTCCGAGCATAACCCTTTTAAAATTTGCAAGTTCTAATTTCTTTATCATCTCTTTGCTTAAAGGTTTAATTCTTCCACTGCACACAAAATCAATTTTTATTTTTCTTATTATTATTTCATCACATATCTCTATAACTCTTTGATTATTCACAAAGAAAGAATCATCATGTATGAATATTTCAGTCATTTGAGGGAAATTTTTAATCATATATTCTATTTCGTCAACAACATTTTTTGGGCTTCTAAATCTTACAATCCTTTTTGATTCGGGATTAAGACAGCAAAAACTGCATGAGAAAGGGCAACCTCTTGTGGTTAGAAGCCCCCCCGAATATATTTTTGGATTATTAAAAAATAATTCATGTTTTGGAAAAGGAAGAATATCCAAATTTTCTATTAGTTTTCTTGGTTTTGTTCTTACTACACTTTTATTTTTGTAAAATGCAATTCCATCAACTTTTTTAAGATTTGGAATTTTCTTATCCAATTCCTTAATTAATTCAAAAGAAGTTATTTCACCCTCTCCCAAAACTGCAATTAAAAATGGATACTTTTCAATTAATTGCTTATACATTATTGTAGAATGAATTCCTCCAATCATCATTTTTATTTTAGGGTAATTTTTATGGATATATTCTATTAAGCGATAACTACTGACTCTGTTTGCAGTCAACATCTGAAAACCCACAATATCTGGAGAGAAATTTTCTATTGTTTCAATTACTTTTTTAAAGCAATAATTATGCGGTTTGTGATTAAGGAACAACATTTTGAGCTGGATTCCTTTTGACTCTAAATAAGAGTATAGATAAGCTAAACCAAGAGGGTAATGTGAATTTTCATCTGTTTTTGCCTCTGGATAAGGGACTTCTTCAAAACTCGTTGTAACCAAAAGGACTTTATTTTCTTTTATCATATGAAACTTACCATCCCCTTTGCAATCATTGCTATGCCCAATATAATACCAAGAATATTATTTCCAAATCCTAAGAGAATCAATATACCAGCAATTATATCTATTATCCCCATTATTATACAAAGCAAGTCTGTCATGTATTTTATGGATAATTTATCCTTTTTAATCTTTGTTGGGATAATTTCCAAGGCTTATTTTAGCATTTTTCTTTTGTTTGCTTATCTTTAAAAATAAAGATTGTCTTATAAGAATATGCAGAAGAATATAAAAAATCAAAATCTCTCAAAGGTAGCAATAAAAGGCTCAGCATATAATTTGCTTTCATTGTTAATTCTTAAATTCGGAGGATTGATTTTCACAATCATAATAGCAAGACTGCTTCTTCCAGAACTGTTTGGCGTCTATGCTCTGGTTCTGTCAATTGCAACAGTTATTTTAACTTTTGCAGAGTTGGGAATAGATAATACTTTTTTGAGATATCTTTCTGATTCAGTGGGTAAAAAAAATAAAAAATTGTCAAGAGGCTATTTTAAATATATATTTAGAATTAAATGTTTTCTTATTTTATTTTCAGTGATTTTTCTTTTAATCATATCAAAATATTTATCTTATTCAATTTATAAAAATCCGTTGTTATTTTATCCTTTGATTTTTTCTTGCTTGTTTATTGTATCTGATTCATTAAGAAGCTTTTTTGGAACTTTGTTTGTAGCAAGAAAGGATTTTAAATCTATCGTATTTTTTGATGTTTCTTTTCAAATTTTAAAAATTGTTTTTTCAGTTTTTGCAATATTGATTTTTACAGACCTTTTGAAAATATCAGGAATTTTTTTAGCTTTTTTTGTTTCAAGCTTTTTCACTTTAATTTTAATATTCTTTGTTCTGCTAAAAAAGGACAAATCTCTTTTGATTGGAAAAACTATAAAAATTGATAAATCAAAGATAAACTCTTATTGGAAGTTTATGGTTTTTGCAAGTCTCTCTTTAGCATTTTTTGGTTCAATTGATATACTCATGTTGGGAAAGTTTGTATCTCCAGAATATATTGGGTATTATAAGGTCGCTATGAGTCTTGTTCTTGCTTTGGCTTCAGTACTTTCCTTATCTTGGGCATTTTTTCCAATATTTACTCAAATAAAAGGCATTAGATTTCAAAGAGGATTTAATAAGATTTTAAGATATATTTTAATTATTTCAATTCCTGCAACAGTGGGAATAATTTTTATTGCAAAATATTTAATTAAAGCTATATATGGAGATAGTTACATTTTTGCTGCATATTCAATTTATTTTCTCTCTTTGCTTATTATAACAACTCCTTTAATTGGATTATATTCAATAATATTTGAAGCTAAAGAGAGACCGCAGATAGTAAGCAAATCAGTTCTTTTAACTTTGATTATAAACATACTGCTGAATATTTTGGCAATTTACTTATTTAAGGATAGACCTTTATTCATAATAGCAGGCGTTAGTTTGGCAACTTCTTTAAGCAGATTTATTTTGTTAGGATTACTTGTTTTTTATGCAAAGAAAGAATTTAATTTTAAAGTCAAAGGAATTGGCTTAAGGAGTCCAATATTTGCAACAATAATAATGTCTATTTTCTTATTGGCTTTCAATCGTTTTGTTAACATGAATATATTTTTTGGAGCAATTGAGATAATTTTAGGAATAATCATTTATTTTGGGACTTTAATAATTGCAAAAGGAATAAACAGAGAGGACTTTGAGCTCATTAAAAATTTGAGAAGAGGATAATTTTAATTTTTGTTATTTTTTACCAATAATCTTAAAAATAAACAACTTGTCTTTAGAAGCATGGCAAAAACTGTGAAAAAAATAATAAAAGTTAATTTTAGGAATTTTTGGGGAAGTTTTAACCCGGAAAATAATTTTTTTACTAATTTGTTAAGAAAGAATTATAATGTTGTAATAAGTGAGAACCCAGAATACATGTTTTACTCTGTATTTCCCGAAGCAAAAGAAACAAAAGATTTGTCAAAAAAAGGCGATTTTATTAAAAAAATCTCTCCAGGGCTTTATGTTTTTTTAAGAAAGATGTATTCTAAAATAAATTTAATATTTAAGCCAAATAAAGTCTTTGCTCCTGAAGGAAATTTTGTAAAGATATTTTGCGGTGCAGAACATGTAAAGCCAGATATGAAAGAGTGCGATTGGGCTTTTTCTCCTCATTTTGAAGAAAATGTAAATCACCCAAGGCATATGAGAATTCCAGCATATATGCTTAGCGATTATATCCTAAGAGATTTTGGCGCTCCTATCTTGAAAAGAAAAATTAATTTTAAAAGAATAAAGAAAGAAAAAACAAGATTTTGTAATTTTATTTATTCTCAGGATGTTCCCGAAAGAAATGATTTCTTTATCAAATTGAATAAATATAAAAGGATAGATTCTCCAGGAAGATGCATGAATAATATGCCTCCTATAGGTTCATATGCTGATTCAAAAAAATCAAGGCTTTCTGTTAGTTGGGTTAAAGAGAAATTAAATTTTATAAAACCCTATAAATTTACAATTGCCTTTGAGAATGCATCAAAACCCGGGTGGGTTACAGAAAAGCTAACTCAGCCATTACTTGTTAATAGCATCCCTATATATTTTGGACATCCCGAGGTAAAAAGGGATTTTAACACAAAGAGTTTCTTAAATTATCACGATTTTAAGAACATAAAGGAATTTATAGAGCAAATAATAAAAGTGGACAATGATGATAAATTATATAAACAATATTTGGAACAGCCAAGATATATAACCAAAGAGTCTTATGAGTTTAGTAAGACAGATAGAATAGAACAGAGATTGAAGGAGATAATTAAATCAAAAAAATGACAATAGAACGTCCAAAAATATCTATGATAATGCCCGTTTATAATGCGGAAAAATTCTTAGACGAGAATATAAATGCTATTTTAAGTCAGGGTTTTGAAGATTTTGAATTTATTATGATTGATGATAAGTCAAAAGATCAATCTTGGAGTATAATAAAAAAGTATGCAAAGAAAGATAAGAGAATTATCCCCTTGAGAAATGAAAAGAATTTGGGATGTGTAAATACAAGAAATAGAGGATTAAAAGTAGCAAGAGGGGAATATATAGCAGTAATGGACCCAGATGATGTTTCTCTTAAAAATAGATTCAAACTTCAGGTAGATTATCTGGATAAGTATCCAGAAATATTCTTAGTTGGAGGTTCTGCAATAGTAATCAACGAAGAAGGAAAAAGGCTTGGGATTCTCTCAAAATATGATAATCATAAGAAGATTGAGAAAAAGTTGAAAGATTTTAATTGTATGATTCATACATCTATAATGCATAGAAATACAAAAGAATTTTTTTATAGAGAAAAATTCATAATTTCTGATGATTATGATTTTATTTTAAGAGTGTTATCTGCAAATAAAAAAATAACTAATATTCCAGAATTTCTTATAAAATATAGAATTAACAAAGGTTCTTTTACTTTTACCAAGAAAAATCCAGACTATTTCTTTAGAAAGGCAAGAGAATTTTATATGCAGAGGATAAAAACCGGAAAGGATAATTATGAAAGATTAAATGTTGATAAAGTTGAACCGAAAAAAGTGAATTTTAACAAAGTAAACTCTAAGACAATTATTGTTGTGAAATTCCAAGATAATCAAATGAAAGAGGTTAGAGAAGAAATAAGAAATCATTATAAGGAGTATGGCTTGGATAAACAACTTGTAATTTATTATATATTAAGTTTTCTCCCAATAAAAATTATTAGATTTTTAAGGGAAAGAATATAGTTCAAATAATTTTATTTGTTTTTTATTTTTTCAAATAAAGATAGTGCTTCTTCCACACACTGGTCCATATTTATGTATTTGTATTTTCCCAATCTCCCTATAAAATGAACATTCTTTTCTTTCTCTGACTCATCCACATATTTTTTCAAAAGATTAAGATTGCTTTTATCATAAACGGGGTAAGCGGGTTCCTCCCCACATGTAAAGAATTCTCTGCATATTATTGTTTTTCTTGATTTGGTCTTATAAAATTTTTTAAATTCAGTTATTCTAGTGAATTTGAATTTTTCTTCGGGGAAATTTACCACAGAATTTGGGAGGAAATTTTTTAATTTATATTTTTCAAATAAAAATTTAATCCCTCTATAATTTAATCTCCCAAATTTATAATTAAAGTATTCATCAACTTTTCCAGTCCATATAATTTTTTTAGCAATATTTTTTATATTTTCTTTATAAGGAGTATTTAATTTTATTGTAATGTTTTTATTTGAAAGCATTTTATCAAACATTTTTTTAAATCCTTCTTTTGGCATCCCTTGAAAAGGATCGTCAAAAAATAAATCATTTTTATTATATCTTATTGGAAGGCGTTCTAATACAGATTTATCAAGTTCATGCGGGTATTTATCCCATTGCTTTTTTGTATATGTCTTTACGAATGCCTCATACAAATCTTTGCCAAACTTAGATATTATAACCTCTTCAGAATTCTTTATATTCTTTATATTTTTTATCTTATTTTTAAGGAAATCTTTTAATTCTTCTTCATTTCTTAAATTTACATTGAAAAATTTATTTACTGTATTTAGATTTATTGGTATGGGGAAATATTTCCTGTCATAATATGCTACAACTTTGTGTTTGTAATTATTAAATTTTGTGAACTTGTTTAAATATTCAAAAACTTCTTTATTTTTTGTATGAAATATGTGTGGCCCATATTTTTGCACTAAAATTCCCTTGTGCTCAAAATCATAGCAATTTCCTCCAATATGATCCCTTTTATCAATAATTAATATCTTTTTTCCAATAGAAGACAATCTTTCTGCTAAGACAATTCCTGAGAATCCGCATCCAACAATCAGGTAATCATATTCCTTTTCCATTTTTTAGGAATTATTTTGTTTTTTTAAAGGATTGTGGTGCTGTAGATATAGTCTTTTTATTCCCTTATGCACCAAATTTCAATTTGATCTCCAATTCTTAATGAATTTACCAGCCAAGTTAATGGAAGGAATACCCCTTCTAAAATCATGTTTAAAACCCCTGTTCTTTTTTTTATTCCCAACAAAAAATATAATGAGACAACAAATTGGCTTGGTCTTGAATTATAACGAGTTTTTAAAATTCTAAATCCGTTATTTTTTAGCAATATTCTTGCATTTTTGTAAGAATAATTAAGTAAATGTCTTGGAATATCCAATTGATGCCAGTTTTTCCCAAACATTTTACAAGCCAATGAATTGCTATTTGGAATTCCAATTATAAAATTTCCCCCCTTTTTTAATATCCTATGAGTCTCTTTTATGCTTTCTTTTGGATTGTCCAGATGTTCTAAGACATGGTTCATTGTAATTATATCAAAAAACTCTTTTGGATATCTTGCCTTTATTAAATCAGAATTTTTTATGTTCAGTTTGTATTTTTTATTTCCTTCATTATAAAAATCTCCTGGCTCAACTCCCCAAACATTCATCCCTAATTCCTTCATTTCATATAAAAATTGTCCTGAACCACATCCGATATCAAGCAATTTTGCACCTTTTTTAATTAAAGTCCCTCTAATCATAAATTTAAGAGGAGAGAATAAAATTTTCTTAAAAAAGCTTTTTCTTTCAGAAAAATATATTTTGTATAATTTTAACTTAATTTTTGTCTTTATAGAGTCTTTTTCTGTTTTTATCTTGTCAAGTGAATAATATTTCTCTTTTGGATAGAATTTCTCAGACTCTTTATATGTTGGTTGAGGATTTAGAAATATCCCTCCACAATCATAGCATTTTGATAAAGAAAATTGTTGAGAAATCCTCATATTTTTATCATTCTGATTAAAGAGAAATTTAATATCTTTGCTTATACATATAGGACATCTGTTTAATTTTCTCATTTTACTTTTCTTGCTTTAATCATAAAATCCCCACAGAATGTATTTTTGTTTATTTTTAAGAGGATTTTTAATAAGGGATTAAATATTCTTAATCTTCGAAATGAAGATATAAAAATTTCTTTTTCAATTTTAAGTTCCTTTGAAACCAGGTTTCTTATAGAATTTATGCTTGGTTGATGATGGTGCCAGTATATATCAAGATTTTCCATTCTTTTTTCATACAACTGACCTATTCTTGAAAAGAGGCTTCCAGTATTTGGCATCGAAATTATTGCATATCCATTTGGTTTTAAAATTTTCTTTATTTCTTTCATCATATTATATGGGTTGTATAAGTGTTCAAGAACTTCTAATCCAACAACTACATCAAAAGAAGATTTCTTAAAAGGCAGGCCTTTGTTCAAGTCATGTTTTCTAACATCAAATCCTCTTTCTAATAGAGTTTTGTTTGGAAGAATATCCAATCCAACTACATCATACCCTCTTTTTTTTAGTTCAGACATAAATTCTCCATTTCCAGTGCCAAGTTCAAGGATATTCTTAGAATTGTTTTCTATCAAAGATAATGCAGCAAATCCTCTTTCGGAATTGTTTCTTATATCTTGCCTTGTATTTTCTTTCATTTTAGAATATTAAGGTATTTCTCTCCCCATTTTTTAAGAGACAATCCTTTTATTGTTTTAATTGAGTTTTTAATTATGTTCTCTTTTTTCTTTTTATCTTTCAATGTATTCATAATTCTATCAGCATCATTTTTATTAAATTCTTTAATTATTAAACCATTTTTATCGTTTTCAATTATTTCTTGTTCAGAATCTTTTGAACAAACTAACAAACACCCAGAAGCCATTGCCTCTGAAGTAACTAATGTTGGTGCTCCCCCCTCATACCTTGAAAGACAAAAGAATATATCTGAAGCAGAATAATATAAAGGCATTTTTGCCCTAGGTATGTTTTCTAAAAACATCAATGATTTTTTATCTTGAATAATTTTTCTAACTTTTTTATAATCCGAGCCGATTATTATTAACTTATAATTTTTATTTCTTTTATAAATTTCTTCTGAAATATTTACTGCTCTATCAAGTCCCTTTATCCAATATCCTCCTTTTCCAACATACAATCCATAAATTTTATTCTCTTCCAAATTAAGTTTCTTTTTAACTAAATATTTATTTCTTTCTTTAAAAGAACTCAAATCAACACCCGTTCTTATTACAGAAATATCCCTTCTCTTCCCATATACTTCTTCAATTTGTTTTTTAACTTTTTCAGAGACGCAAATTATTTTATCTGCTTTTTTTATTGGAGGTTTTTCAATTAAATAGCTATATAATAAAAGAGGGGATAATAATATTTTATTAATTATTCCAAATCTCTTTAGATGTACTTTGTAATAAGGGTATGTAACCCCATGGTAAGTGTTAATTAATGTTTGATTTTCTCTTTTTTTATAATTTTTCATCCAATATCCCCAGATAGCATGGGAATTTATTATATCAAAATAATTATATTTAAAAAATTTAGAGACTTTTACATTAAACAATATATCTTCTAAAAAGAGAATTTTTGGAATTTTAAGCTCAACATAATTAACTCCCGCTTTGGTATATCTTATATTTTTTTCCCCAGAATAAACCCAAGTTATATCATAAGAGTTTTTTATTGATTTTATATAATCTATTAAATTCTTTTGAAATAAAGCAATTCCTCCTTCAAAATTAGGATTTGTATTAACAAAACATATCTTTATCTTTTTCATATATAAAAAGAATGCCCTTTATTTAAATAAGTTGCTTTATTGTTGGATTAAAGCATTATAATTGACTTCTAATCTCTCCTAAGGAAGATAGTTATCTGCTAAAATCTCAATCTTGTTCAACTATTAATCAACCGAGGTAATACACGAACAATGTATGATTTTACTAAAATAATTAAATATTTGTTCACTTTTTTTATGCATTAACCATCCACCATATAGATTTTTTATTACAACCAGAACAAAGTGGAACTTTCCAAAATTCTCCTTTTACATGGGCTTCTCTTATTTTTCTCAGTTTTTCCCCTTTCCATATTTCTTCTATAGTTTGTTTTTTTAAATTTCCTAAAATAGTTGAATGTTTCCAATCATCACAACATAAAACAACATCCCCATTCCAATCAACGACCATCTTTTGCCATATTAGAGCACAAGGTTTTCTTTTCATTTTTTTATTAAAATGAAAGCTTTCTTTGGTTCCTTCTTTTTGTATATCATTTGCCCAATTTCTCATATTTATTATGTTTATGCCCTCAACTTTATTGCTCCATTCATTGTAAAATTGTTTTATTTCTCCTTTATTTTCTTCCAATTCCACAAGAACAAGATTTATACTTGGATTCGCTCTTTTCATCTTTTTCCTTGTTTCAATTAAATTTAGAATATTTTTTCTGACAAGATCAAATTTCAACTTTTTTCTTATTTTTTCATAAGTTTCTTTTGAATAACCATCGAAACTTATAGTTATTCCATCTAAACCAGAACTAATAATCCTTTTTGCTAATTCTTCGGTTAATAAAGAAGCATTTGAATAAAATGCAACGACCATTCCTTTTTCTTTTGCATATTTTATTTTTTCAATTAATTCTTTATCTAAGAAAGGTTCTCCAAAGAATGAAAGTGTAATTATTTTTATATTGAGTCTTTTGCAATTATCTATAATATTTTTGTAAAGTTCCATATCCATTGTTCCCATTTTCTTTAATTTTGAATGGGGGCACATTATACACTCTGCATTGCACAAATTTGTTGTTCCAATATCAACTCCCCATGGGTATTTGTTGCTCAATTTTTCTATAGATTTTTTAATTTTCTTGTCATAAAGAAAATTATATAATTTATTGTTTACAATAAAAGGGGTTGAAAGTATTCTTCTCCCAATATTATATCCCATTCTATTTCCCCTAATCCTACTTAGTGTTTTTGATATCATCTTCTTTTATTCTATTTTTAACCTCTTTTTATACATTCTTGGAAAAAATGCAATAAACCACAGCCCCATATTTCTTATAAACTTTTTTCTTAAAGTGAATGTTCTTAATTTTAATTTATCTGTATCATTTTTTTTCTTAAATACAGCTACTAATGGAAGATATATAAAAATTCTAAAAAATTTGTTCCATCCTTTTAAATGTCTCTTTGAAAAAATTATATCATTTTTAAATCTGACCAATAATCTTTTTCCATCATCTAAAGAGTCAATACTCTTCCCTTTTTTATGAATTATACTAACATAAGGAACACTTACAATTTTCCAACCTTTCTCTTTGGCTCTTAAGCAATAATCTGTATCTTCCAAGAGATATGGGCTATATATTTCATTTAAAAGACCAATTTTTTTAATCACATCCTTTTTTATAATCATAAATGCCCCCATCACATGGTCCACTTCAAATATATTTTTTTTATTTCCATTATGTTCTAATTCTATTTCCCATTTTCTCATATATCCCCCCATATTTTGCAAACTTCCGTCTGGATATAGTATCTTGCATCCCAAAATTCCTATTTTTTTATCTTTTTCAGCTACCCCTATCATATTTTTTAACCAGTTTTTATTAATCATTTCTGTATCGTCGTTCAATAAGAGAATGTATTCTGGGTTATACTCTTTCAGAGCCTTCTTCATTTCAATATTATTCGCTTTAGAAAAACCTTTATTCTCTTTATTTATTGTAATATCAATCCATTTAAATTTTTTCTTAATATATCCGCCAATTTCTCCTTTACCCGAATCATCAATCACATAAACTTTATAATTTTTGTAATCCGTATTTTTTTTAAGAGATTCAAGACTTTCTTCAAGAAGCTTTTTTTGATTATATGTAGATATTATTATTGCAACCTTTGGTTCTACCATTTTAGAGCTATCTCCCAAGCCAAAACCCTAATTTATATGGGATTCCTCTTAAAATTCTTAGAATAAGACTTTTTATGCTCCATTTTAAATGTTTTATTTTAAATCTTCTAAAACCATCTTTTTTTGTTATTAATTCTCTATAAAGTCCGGTTTTGTAAAAGTCTTTTGTTGTCTTTCCCCATCTCCATTGTTTTTTGAAAAGAACTCTTAAACTATCAGGTTCCATATGCTGAACAGCATCTTTTACCATTCCATTTCTTTTTGAAATTTTTTTAAATTCATGCCAAAGCACTATGTGATCTTGTGCAGCACAAACATCAATATATTTTTTTGGAATTTTATTGTATGCTTTCAAAAGAAGGTTTTTTTTAAAAAACCTTGGCAGAACAATATCTTCATCAGGCTCCCAATAAGTTTGAACTAACATTCTGTCAGCATCATATAATGAAGGCAGCCATTTCTTTCTATTATATGCTCTTTCAAAAAACCAGAGGCTATCATACTCTTTCATCTTGTTAACAGCTCTTTCAATCACTGTTTTTTCCAAAATTTGATCTGAGTCAAGCAACAAGATATATGTTCCCTTGCTTGCCTTTGCCCCTTCAATTCTTGCTTCAAGAAGCTTCCCTTTGCACATAACAACCCTTGCCTTGAACTTCTTTGCAATTTGAAGGGTTTTGTCCTTACTGTAACTATCTATAATGATTATCTCTATATTTTTGTAAGTTTGTTGCTTGACAAAGTTAAGACATTGCTCCAATGTCTTACCAGAATTATATGTGGGGATTGTAACCGAGACTAATTCTTTGTTTTTATTTTTCATGTTTTTTCTACCATTGTAGGTTCTTTCTAAGAACCCCATTTTCATATAAATACTTCCCTAATATCCTTTTTAAAATTTTGTGGGCTTATGCTATCTATGTTTATTTTCTTAGGTTTTATATTAGATTTCATGAATTTCTTTAAAGTATTTACTATATTTTCAACAAGCAGGTTTTTATTCTCTACTTCTTTAATGGGATAATATTGAGGTAGGTTCTTTATTAAATCAACATAACCCCCCTTATCCACAGCAATTATCGGCTTTCCAGCAGCCAATGCTTCAAAAGGAACAATTCCAAAATCTTCCAAGAAGGGGACAAATATTACTGCCTTTGATTTTTCATATAATTTTAGTATTCCTTCATTATCCAACCCTTCCTTTATTTCAATATTTTTTATATCCTTTGAAAGTTCTTTTATATATTCAAAATATTTTTTATTTTCCAATCCCCCTGATAGAATTAATTTTTCATTTGGATATTCTTTAGAAAACTTGACCCATGCTTTAATCAATAAATCTTGTCTTTTAGGAGGATTAAATCTAGATACATAAAGAAAAAAGCTTCCTTTGTTTGAAGGAAGTTTAAGAAACTTAGTCATATCTACAGGTGGATAAATCACTTTTGCTTTTTTATTTTTTAAAAGCCCTTGCTTTTCTGCTCTTTTAAAACCCTCTTCTGATATGAATATGGGGAAATCAATTCTTTTCCAGGCTATTTTTTCAAAAAACCTGTAAATTTTCACAGATGAAAGATAAACAATTCTTGAAAATATATTTTTGTATATATTTTTCATATTCCATTTTACAATTTCTGGATAAGCATCTCTGAGAATTGTATTTACATATCCTATTGTTTTTCCTTTTTTGTAATTTCTAAATGTAATAAACTCCCCTGTTCCAGAAGTATAAATCAAGAAATAATCATATTCTTCAAGGGGAATTTTTGAAAATAGACTAAAAGGAAGAAATAATCCTCTTAATATTTTCATTTTTGAAATTTTTCTAAGTATATTTGAGCCAAGAATATTAATCTTCAAAGCTTTGAATTCTTCAAAAGAATTTTTCTCATCATAAACCCAAGTGTATAAATCAAAATTAAAATCTTTAATTTTCATAATTTCAAGCAATACTTTTTCTGCCCCCCCTTTGCTTTTTATCCAGGGGTAAAATAATGCTATCTTGAGCTTTTTTTCTTTCAATTTCATTTTACAAAAGTTAGGTTATCCAATCCAGCAAACTCTCCGGAAGTCATAGCGAATTCTTCTCTTGCAATTATATACTCAGGAGGGTTTATTTCCCATATTTTAAGTGGACCTCTGATTCCATTAAAATAAAAGAATTCATTTATATCTCTTCCAGAATACATTTCAATAGATGTCTCTAAAGGATCTGGTTCAGAATGTGCTAATTCAACTCCTTCATATTTATTTAGAGGATCATTCATTAAATATAGTTGTGCAACAAGGCTATCAACAACCCTTGGAGAAAGATAAATTAAAGCACCTACTTCATCCAATTGAAGTCCTGTATCAACTTGTTTTATTTGAGGAATTATATATATTGCAGAATTAGTTCCATTCTTGAAATCATACCAAGTTTTATTATAATAAATATATCTGATTGGCAAACTTATTTGTTTTCCATTGTATACATATATTGCAACAGGCTGCTGAAGTTTATTATTCTCTTCTTGAAGCATTATTCCTCCTAAACCAGCGCCTTGCATTGGAAGGAAAATGTCTTTCTCCCCTTCTTTTTCATATATTATGTCTTCATCCAATCCAAATCCTCCATTATAGATTCTTATAGTTCCATTTTTTGTCTCTTGAATTTGATTTGAATTAGAAATCATAGCAGGAATAAAAGAATATCTATCATTATTTTCTTTATCACTTCCAATACTGCTATAAGCAGGATATTTTCCTATATCTGAAGGATCTATCAACAAATAAGAAACATTTTGTGTTTTCATAAAACTTAATGCACTCTGAGGATTTGGTGTGGTAAGCAAATATCTTCCTGTTAAATGGTCCCAATAACCATTTCCGTGTCCCCCATCTGTAACGGTAGGTCTTTCTCCCATATATTGAACCCAATAACCATAATCCCACCAATGAATAAATATTTCTCCAGGAGATGTGTTTTCCCTAACCCATTTCATAGCATACTGCCATTGAACATTCGCTGAAGAGCCAATTTGAACAGATGTACCTTTAATATTTTTAATATATGCTACAGAAGTAAATACAAGAAGAATTATTATTCCTATTAAAACAATGTAAAATATCATTTTAACAATTTCTTCTTTGCTATCTTTTGCATATTCGTACATTTTTATGAGAGCATATGCAGATACAAAGCATACAACAGGAGTAAGTATGAAAAGCAATCTTATAGCGCTTATCCCGGCAAGAGCCATAAAAAAAGTGAAAAGAAGTATAATTACATTTTCACTCTTTGTTTCAACTTTATCCTTGAAATATATCCATATAAAATTTCCAGCAAAAAGAAGAATGCTCCCTATGTAAAATAATTTGCTTATAAAAGAATCTCCATTAAATACAGAGCCTGTTGAATATCTGTGAAATAATATTCCGCATATCATTAATATCCATAAAAATGAAAATAAAATTTTATTCTTCTTTTTTCCAATTCCTTTTGAAAAATCAATTCCTACTATAAGTGCTCCAACAAAAAACAACCAGAACAATACTTTTCCAATCTGACTTATTATATCTAAAGTGTAAGGAAGAGCATTTTCAGCTACAGTTGATCCAGTTCTTCCACCCCCAAAAGGACGTAGTATGCTTGAAATAATATTAGATATGGAAAAACCCAGGCTTTGGTTAAATATTAAACTCATTAAAACAAGGAAGATTATAGCTAAAACTAAACTTATAATTATTCTATATTTTCCAATTTCCTTTAATTTGTTATTTTTTAAATGTATTAAAATATAATCTATAATTATGAAAGCCAATACTATGTATATAATTATTCCACGAATATTAAATGTTGAACTCAAAATTACCTTGGCAGGGTAAGAGAAAATAAATCCTAAGGATATAAATGAAATTATCCAAAATATGTAAAATAATAAATATTCCTTAAGATTGCTTTTTTCTCCTTCATTTTTCTTATTTGTTATCCAAAGTATAAATATGCTGAAGGGAATTATTAATAAGACAAACATTGAAATACCACTCCAAGCAGCAATATTAAACATTGTGAAAAATCCAGTTATAATTCCCAATAATATTGCTCCTTTCCATGAATTTTTCTTTTCAATTCTTTCCATTGAAATAGCAAAGGAAAGCAAGGCAAGGAAAAATGCAAACATACCAATTGGTTCGTGATCTGAAACTCCTGCCATTGTTCTAAATAAATAAGAAGGGATTATGGCAAGGAAAAAACTTGATAATAGCGCAGCAATTTTGGATTTTGTAAGTTTGAGTATTAAAAAGAAAAATACTATCATACTCAATACAAAAAATATTACTGGATAAATAACATCAACATATCTTAAAGTCATACTCTCTGAAAAAGGACTTAATACTTTGTGCATAAATACAAGAGCAGAAGGCAAAAGTTCATTGCTAAATGGAAGTTTAAGCAAAGGATATCTCATTGCATCTACTGCTGGAAGACTCCCATTTTCATCTAAGGTTTCAGCAATTCTCAACCAATAAAAAGCATCCAAATCTGCTGTAAGATATTCGCCAGTTGTAACATCTTTTAATATTGGTATATTATTTGTTCTTATGCTGGCGGTAAAAATTAAAAGCCATATAAAAATAGGCAAAACCACCCATTTAAATTTTTCAAAATAAGCAAGCACAGAAGAGATTCCCAAAGACAAGAAAAGTAAAAACCATTCAGTGTTTGAAAATAGATTTAATATAGGATTTAATAGGTTAATATTTACAAAAATAAAAAATAAAACTAAGATGGTTAACATTGAAATTATAAAAATTATTTTTTCCTTTTTTTTAAAAAGGAGATAAATTAAGATTGAAGCCACTATAAAGAGTATTCCTAACAATACCCAAAAGGTTGGAGAAAGTAATTCCCATAATTTAACTATAAATATTAATGAACTATCTGATAATTTTCCTTTAAATATATTTAACACCCACATAAAAAAAGTGATTATTGTTAAAATAGAGAATACAAGCACATAATTATTTTTTAAAAAATATTTTTTTATGTCTTCTTTTATACTTTCTTTACTCTCTTCTTTTATCTTATTAACATCCATCAAAATTTAAAAGAAACTCTGTTTAAAAACCTTAGTTTATTATAAAATAAATAAGGCAAATCCTAATATTATTATTGCAATTTGGAACCCATTTATGGTATAAACAACATCATTTTCATAGACTTTTTTGCTTGGTTTTATTTTTTTTAGTATAAATATTGCTAAATGTTCAAGTCCATAAATTTTATCGTAGAGCATTTCAAGACTTCCGTCTTTGTTAGGTTTTCCAAAACTTTGCTTATTTAGTTTTCCTCTTAGTTTGAAAAGAGTTTCAATTAAATAAGGTATAAAAAAGAAGAGTGCAATTTTTTCAGCATTTCCAAGTATTGCTATTACTGCTATAGAAGCCCCAATTGCATAGGTGAGGACATCTCCTGGAAAAACTTTTGCAGGATTAGAATTAAAAATATAAAATGCAAGAAGTGAAGCAACTAAACATAAAGCAACAACGCTTAGCCAGCTGTTTCCTGTCATATACATAACTATTGAAAGAGCAGACAATAAAAGTATTCCTTGGCTTGCCTCAAGTCCATTAAATCCAGCTAAAAAATTAAAAGTGGTGGTTGCTCCCAAAATTCCAAGGGGAATAATAAAAAGAGGATACCAAATGCCAAAATTAATTCCCATCATTGTTGATTCTCCTGCATTTATAACCATTAAAGGTACAGCTGAAAATAGTATAAGGATTATTCTTGAACGTTTTGAAAGTCCTCCCTTTTTCCACCCAAATAAATCATCTATAAGCCCTATCCCCGCAACGAGTAACAATGTGCTTAACATAGCAAATATACTAATTGAAATTCCATCTGAAGATTTGAAATAAAAAGTTTGTATAGCAATATATAAAAAAATTCCAATTATGGAACCAACAACAACAATTATTCCCCCCGAACCAGCAATATTTTTTTCTCTTTTTAGCTTGTTCATATCTTCCCATACAAGTCCTATTTGCTTTGCTTTTTTTATCCAAAAAGGCATAATTAAATATGTACAAAAAAAGCTTATAAAAATAATAATTAATATTAAAGGTTCCATAAGAAATAAAGAAATCTTTTGCTTTTAAATTTTACCTGAATATGATTGGAGTAATATAAACTTCAAGAAGTGCAGCTATTATCAATATTATTAAGGATATAAATATTAATATTATTACATTTTCAATTATCTTCAAAAATTTTACATCTTTTATGCCATGTCTTATTAATCCAATTCCGAGTATTCCTCCTGCAAGGGCAGTTATAAAATAAGCAGTGATTTCTGGAAATCCATGTATAGCATATCTAGCAATCCCCAATGGAATTTCACTTATTCTATATTTTGTGAAAATACCTATTGCAGCGGCAATAACACTCGCGTTCCAGACCAATACAAAAAGCGCTCCCGCACCAAATATTAATGAAAATACCAAAGTAAAAATCATTACATAAACATTATTTTCTAGTATGGATAAAAATCTCAATCCATTTGCTGAAGCTCCTGTAATCCCAAAATCCCCTGAAGAGTATTTTGCAACGCAAGAGTCAACATCTCCAGGACTGTTTATCTGGCAGTAAGTTTGAACTTGAAAATTAAGAAGATTTGAATCTTGCAATACAATGTTCCAAAAAGAAAAAGCTATTACAAATCCAAGGAATAACCACATAAAAGCATAAATTGCATCCTTGTGTGCTTGCCAGACACTGAAAACTCCTTCAACTTTTTCATCATCTCTTTCCTCTTTTTTTATTATATAATACATAAATGGAAAACTAAACATTATGCAAAAAAGAACAACAAGCATTCCAGAAGCTTTTGATAAATTAGCATCGCTTGAAAAAAACCAATGAACAAGCAGAAGTGAAAGAGAGGCATAAATCAAACCAATGAAAAACATTTTCCACGGACCTTTCTCCCCTCTTTTGGGATTAATAAGAGATTCTAACATATAACTATTAAAAAAAGAGAATTTTTAAATGTTCGGGAAAAATGTGTTTTTTAGAATATAAATTTTTAAAAACTCTTATTTATTATTTATTTTATGGTAAATATTATTGAAAAATCTCAGGAAGAAAGAGATATGGAGAAAAGAGTATCCACTTTAGAAAAAATAACAAAAGAATTTAAAAAAGATAAAAAAGAAGATTCATATGTAATTGGGAATATAGTTGCGAACAGCATTTATATTTCTTCTATTACCGAAACACTTTCTAAGGGAATATTGGTGATATGCGATAGGAATGAAATTAAAGTGCATAATTCTAAAGATTATGATTTTGCTTGGGGTTTAGCAGACAAATATGAAAAAAGTTTGAATGAAAATTGGACATTAAAGAAAGATTATAACGAATGATTTTTATATAGGTATTTCTTCACCATATAAATACTTAAATAGGTTTAATTTATGGAATTATAATGGTAGAAATTGTAGGAAAATCTGAAAAAAAGATAAAATTGGAAAGGAAAACAAAGAATTTAGAGAAGATTACTAAGGATATAATGAAAGAAAAAAGAAAATTCCTGAATTTTGTAGATAGTTCTGAGAATCTGATTTTTATTCATAATTATAATCCTTTTAAAATGTTTATGGCTTATGCTGTAGATTGTGAAAATAATACAATTACAATTGATAAACCAAAACATTATAATTTTGCATTGCATTTAGCGAAAAAGTATGAAGAGATAACAAAAGAGAAATGGACTCTAAAAACCGAGTATTAACTCAACATTTTTATAATGCTCTTTCTTAATTTATATATGAATAAAAAAAAGAGCGAATTTAATAGAATTATTAATGATATAAAATCAATTAAAATTCAGGGAGCAAGGAATGTTGCAAAAGCCGCATTAAAAGCTTACACACTTTCACCTTCAAAATCATCCAAGAATAAACTTTTGAATTCTCGTCCTACAGAACCTATGATGCATCATGTTCTTGATTTGGCAGAAAAGAAAACCCTCTATAATAAAATTATTGAACATTTTGACGAAGCACAAGAAAATATAAACAAATTTGTTTTTAAATTAATTAAAAATAAAGAAAGAATATTTACGCATTGCCATTCTACGAATGTTGTCAACTCTCTTATTTATTCTAAGAAGAATAATAAAAAATTTGAAGTTTATAATACCGAAACTCGTCCTTTATATCAAGGGAGAAAAACAGCGAATGAATTGAGAAGAGCAGGAATAAAAGTTACAATGTTTGTTGATTCTGCCGGGGCTGTTGCTCTTGAAAGAGAAAATAAGAAAGACAAAATATATACAACTAAAGTTTTCATAGGTGCAGACGCATTATTGAAAGGCGGAATAATAAATAAAATAGGAAGTGGAATGTTTGCAGAATTAGCTAACAAAAATAAAATTCCTTTTTATGTCATTGCTGATTCATGGAAATTTACAAAGAATAAAATCCCTCTGGAACAAAGAAGTATAAATGAAGTTTGGGATAAGACCCCAAAGAATGTAAAGATAAAAAATCCTTCTTTTGAATTTGTTGACAAGAAATATATTTCTGGGATTGTAACTGAATTTGGGATTATGAAATATGATGAATTTGTAAGGAAGATGAAATAGAAAAGGACAATTATCAAGGTAAAATTTAATTATCTAAACTATCATTTAATTATTAAATGGTTTAACCTTACTGTGCATTTATTTATAATTTTTAATATCTGTTATAATAATAAATTTGAATTAATATAACTAATTCTTCCCACTATGTATCTTCTATAGATAATGAACCAAAAGATTTATATATGATGTAAGATTAATCTTACCATGGTAGAAATAGGTATAACACGAATGAGTTCTAAGGGACAGATAGTCATTCCCTTGGACATGAGAAGAGATATTTTAGAAGGAGAAAAATTATTAATTATTCAAGGTGAAGGTAGTTTAATTTTGAAAAAAGCAACGAAAATGGATGAAAAATTTCAGGAAGATTTGAAGTTTGCAAGAAGAACAGAAGAAGCATTTCAGAGACATGATAGGGGGGAGTTTATTCGCATGAGCGGAGAAGAATTTCTTAAAGAAATTAAAAAATGGTGAATGTTGATTATGATAGTAAATTCAAGGAGATTTTATCTAAAATTAAGGATGAACTTTTTCGTATAAAAATTGAGAAGCAAATTAAGAAGATTATCAATAATCCAGAGGTTGGAAAACCCATGAGAAATGTTAGAAAAGGAACACGAGAAGTTTACATCCAACCATATAGATTATCTTATGCTTATTTGAAAAATGAAAATTTAATTATCTTCTTAGATATTTACCACAAAGACAAACAATAAATATAATACTGATAATAAGGTTAAATTCAGGTTAATTATTTCTTTTTTCCGCACTCACATTCTTCACCGCAATCATCTTCACAATCACAATCATTCTCACACTCGCAATTTTTATCGTGTTTATGTTTGTCCTTATATGAGGGTTCTTGCATTTTTTGGCTTTCCATAAAAACATTTGTTAATTCTGTATTTATTTTTTCCAATTCCCCATTCAATTCTTCTCTCACTTTTTCCAATTTTTTAATTTGCTCTTGCAGTATTTTTTTTGTTTCTGGAATTGATTTTTTAACAAAATTTTTATTTCCTATATCTACCAAAAACTCTTCTGAAAGCAATTTTGCACTCGCATAAATTCCTCTTCCTACAGGTGCAAGGATTTCACTATCCTTCTTGCCGATTAACTCATCAAGACTTAGATTTAAGCTTCCAAGCTCGAGAATTGCTTGCTCAACAGCTTGCAATTGCTCTTGAATCATTCTTATTTGCTGTTCGAACATCTGAAATTTGATTACAATTTCCTGTTGCTCCGAATTCTGCAATGAATTCGCCCGAACTTCCTGTTCATCATTGTTTTCCATTTTAATATTATGAAATCAGAAAAAGATGGTTTTTAATATTTTGTATGTGCTTAAATTATTTCCGCCCACCCTTGGAGAATTAGTTAATGTGAAAACAACAATTATTATGATTAAATGTTATAAGATTATAAGTTACCTAAATATTATTATGATTTTAAAACTGTTACGGATAACTTAATGATTTTATCAGGATAATTACTTTCTCTCTACAATCAAACAGCATCCTCTACAATTAATTATCTATGACAGCTATTTTATTATGTTAAGAGTTATATTAACAAGATTAGGTATTATGATAATTGATACGATTTTACTAAGATAATTATTTCTCACTTTTTATACAATCAAACAACATCCCACCATTTTCTAAGTATGGCGCTGAATACCATTGCAAATATTAAATAAAACCAGAACCAAGTCAATCCCAACAAGAATCTTGGGCTTTCAGCAGCTATAAAATAATCATTAAACCATCTGAAAAATAATACAAAAGGAATACCTGTATAAATTATAGCTCTCATGCTCAACTTCATTTGCTTTGGCATCATAGCAAATTGTCTTTTCTGAAGTTCCATAACTTTTTCAGGATGATCTTTAGATTCTTTCATTTGTTTTTGAAGGTCTTTTTGTTCAACTCTGAGTTCTTTGAGAGTTTTTTGATCAGTAGCATACTTTTGAACAATCGTCGTTACTATGGTAATTACAAGAACAACTATTAACATACCCAAATTTAAGTTCCAATTAAGAAGAAACCCGACAGTTGGATCAAGAACAAAATGAATTGCATTTTTTATTGCAGGAACTTTATCCCACAAACCTGCAAAGATTAATGTAAAAATCATAAATATAATTAGAGGAGTAAAACTTCCTTCTTTAGCACTTTTGTTTTTCAAAAGAGCTGAAGTTCCTTCTTCTTTAGCACTTTTGTTTTTTATTATTTCTGGTTCTGTCATTTTCTTTTTTATTATTTAAGCATTACCCATAAACTTTTTCTAATCAAATTTATTTGATTTCTTTGAAAATTTATCCTGTCCCCATAACTTTCTTATAGAAAGTTACCCGAAGGGCGACATTATTTCATTGGAGTGTGGAACGGACTTTAGTTCGTTCCCATGAATTTCCTCATAGCAGGATTCATGTCAGTCATATGCTGTTCTGCTATTTTCTGGTAAAACTGATACATAATCATTATAACCAATAGTATTGCTGTTCCTGAAGATAATGCTCCCAGCAAATCTGTTGCAGCAGCAAGCAAACCTATCGCTGCTCCTCCCATAACTGTAAGAGGCATTATATATCTATCCAAAACACTTTCTAATATTCTTACATCCTGTCTAAATCCTGAAATTTGTAGACCAGATGCAGAAATCTTTTGTGCCTGTTCTTTTGCTCCCATTCCAGATGTTTTAACCCAGAATACAGAAAACAAGGTAGCAAGTCCAGAGTAAAAGATTATATGTGTTAATGCTTGCAATAAATACCTTGGCAAAAATCCACCCCTTATAATAAGTTCAAGAAGATTTGTATGTCCAAGCCAGAATGTAAGACCTGAAACTGCTTGTCCGTTTGAAAAATGTCCAAGAATTGTCGGATGTCCCGCCCAATTTTCAAGCATCCCTCCAAATAATTGTATATTTGCAACAAGTGCTGCAGTTAATATAACTGGAATAACTGAGGCATAGAAAAATGATAAAGGCCATTTAATCGCATACCCTCTTATTCTTCCAAAACTTAAAGGAATTTCCACTTTCAAACTTTGTGCCCAGACCACCATAAGGAAAATTAAAACTGTAGCCAATATTGCGCCCAAAGCAGATGTAAATTCAACAGGATATTTGTTTATTATTGATTGAAGTAAAACCAAAACTTTTCCTGAGCATGCAGTTCCTTTGAAATCAAAAAGGCAATTTCTTCCTTGCTGATTTATGAATTGAAATGCACTTGTGAAAAGATGCCAAGAAGCTCCTGCTGCAATGAATATACTTACTCCCGAGCCAAATCCCCATTTTTCGCAGAGTTCATTCATATAATAAATGGCTATTCCTCCAAGAATTAATTGAAATATAACTAAACCAACAAATCCAGGAAGGGCTTCAAGTCCTTTCATAAGAACATAAACACATGCTTCAAATATTATAAAAAAGAAAACAAGAAGTTTTTGTATTCCCTGAAAGAATTTTTTTCCTTCTACTTCTGAAGTATTAATGTTCAAAATTCCTGCTCCTGTAAGCAATTGCAATATAATAGAAGCCATTACTATTGGACCAATACCCAAAGAAATTATTGAGCCAAAATCTGTTCCCAGTATAATAGCCAGATATTGAAACCTCTCAAGAGCATTATTGGACAATCCAAACAAAGATATATTTGCCAAAATAAAAAAAGCGATAAGAACAACGAGAGTCCATTTAAGTTTTGTATTAAATGCAAGCTTTTTTTCATCCGGCTTTTTCACCTCGGGAATAAAACTGAATATTTTTCTTAAATCCATTTGAAAACCTCACAAATGGGTTTCCTGAAAATCTTGTATTTTCTTAAATCCATTTGAAAACCTCACAAATGGGTTTCCTGAAAATCTTGTATTTTCT
>Ga0265292_1000685_pt1 | contig 40843 bp, 42 predicted proteins | sample Munlanlewell296A_FD_189080 | JGI IMG/M metagenome (GOLD analysis project Ga0265292, IMG submission 189080) | Leachate microbial communities from a municipal landfill in Southern Ontario, Canada - Leachate well 296A | ecosystem: Engineered > Solid waste > Landfill > Unclassified | place: Canada... | reverse complement strand
AATACTCTCGAAAAGAATAAATAACTTAAAGTATTCCTGTTGGAAGAAATGCGAGATATTGGTTTATTGCCAAGAGTGACCCAATAATCATAAGCATCATCGCTCCATGTACAATAATTGGCGGATGTTGGATTTTTATTTTGATGAATATATTTAAAACAAAGCCAAGTGCAATAATCGTAAGTAACACAAGAAGAATGTAAGTATTTATTCCACGCGGAGTGGAAAATATCTGTTGAAATAAAGAAGATTGAGGAGTAATGCTCATTGAAGTTTTTTCAACAGAGACTGCAGCTCCAGCAACTTCTTGTGATGTTTTTGACACCACAGACGTTTCACCACGTTCTATAGGTCGAGATACTATTTCTTCTCCTTTTACAGATGTGGACGGTGTTGCAAAAAATTGCACTACAAAAAGTGCTTCTCTTCCTTTATATATTCCGCGTGCAGTTCCTATGCCGATTTCAATAAAATGTTTATCAAGTATATTTTCCTTGTGACTCGTTGAATTCATCCATGCATTCACCACATCTTTTGAATCAAAAAAATTTATCGCGAGATTTTCCCCAGCATATCCAAATTGATATCCCGTTTTCTTGATCCAATCCCACGGGGCGTCTCCTTCTGGTGATTCATGCGAAAAATATCCGCGCGCCGCCATATCTTCAGCCTTCATATTCGCGGCTTTTTCGAGCAACACATTTGTGGTAAGTGCATTCTCTTGAACATCTTCGCGTTCTCTATTGGTTAAATCAACAACCACCGAAGGGAGGATACTCGCAAAATAATTTGTATTTGGAAATACAAAAAGAATTTGTACGAGAAAAATAATTTCTAAAAATAATATCACCGAAAGAATTCGCACCATCGACTGCGCACGTAATACATACGGCTGATAATCGTTTTCCTCATTCGGAATAAAATATTTCTTAAGCCAATGAATCATACCTTTTTATTATACCATTTTTGATTATAACATATACATAGAACAAAGTCAAAAGCCGCCAATGAATGGCGGCTATGTATTTATAAGTAATTCCTAACAATCGAAACAGATCCGATTTTCTCTCTACTCGGACACTCCATCCTTATTCTCCCTCCAATAGGGAGCGTTATACTTGCAACATCGTGACCAAAATCAACGTCATGCATAATCGGAAAATCAAATCCATTTGTTGCTTGTAAGATTACCCTTTCTTGTGTTGGAGATACTCCGGATTTTATTTTTTTTCTATTCTTCCCATCATATTCATCATCGAAGTCTTGCACATTCGTAATCTTTCCAATAATCAAACCTTGGATTTTTTTAAATACTCCGGAAGTTCTGAGTCGCCAGAAATAATTATCAAGTCCCTCAATAGTTTCATCCACTTCTTCCAAAAAAAGCACTTTCCCTTCGCACTTCGGAAGATATTGTGTTCCCAAAAGGCTTGTGAAAGTATTGAAATTTCCTCCAACAAGGACTCCTGTAGCCCTTCCGGGTTTTAATACCCTCCACTCGGTAAATGGAAATATTTTTCCGGTTGTCCCTCTCATGAGCACATTTTTGAGATTCTTAATCGTGTATCTTCCACTTCTTGTGTCACCGCGATCCAACAACTCAATCATTGGGCCATGGAATGTAATGAGCCTTGTTTTCGTATAAATTGCATTCAACAAAACCGTGATATCCGAATATCCAACAAACACTTTCGGATTTTTCTTAATGAGACTCCAATCAATAAACGGAAGGAGTTGAATTGAAATATATCCGCCAGTAGTGCAAAAAATCCCCTTGATATCCTTATCGGCAAACATAGTGTGAATATCTTGGAGACGCTCTTCTAAACTTCCCGCCTGATACGGACTTAACGCCCTAAGTACGCTTTGCGAAAGTACGGGCACAAATCCCATTGAACGAAGAATATTCATACCCCTGATGAGTCTTCTCTTTGATGAAAGAGGACTTGATGGAGAAATAATACCAACCTTATCTCCAAACTTAAGTTTTGCGGGTTTTATCGTTTCATTCACTACACACCTCCTTATAAAATTAAAAGTTAAAAATACTAGTTACAGAATAAATTTTTCTACGCCTACCGTCAACCCCGTAGTAGAAGTTCAATTACATAAAGTAAAATACTATGATAATGTAAATGTTTGCCTAAATCGCAAGACGTGTATACCTAAAGAAATTTTTTTGTCACAAAGTGGCATATTGAACTTTCACTCACGGGGTCAACCCCGCCTCTTTTAAAACCAAAAAAAACCGCGGGTGCGGTTTTTAAAAATCATTGAAATCTATTCCTATTTTCAAAACAAAGGAAGGTGCGGGGTTAGTCGAGATATTTTTCAAGGATTGATATCGATCCGATTCTTCCCGGAGCGGGACAGTTAAGATTCACCTTTGCTCCAACAGGAAGCGTGAGACTTGGCACGTCGTGTCCAAAATCAACACCATAGATAATCGGAAAATTAAATCCTTCTGTCGCGCGAAGAATTACATCTTCGATAGTTGGTGGTTTCTCAAGCGTCGCCCATTTATCATTATCATCATCCTCAACGGACTGCACATCAGTTACCTTTCCGATCACCATCCCTTCGATTTTCTTAAATACTTTTGAAATTCTGAGACGCCACAAATAATTGTCGAGTCCCTCAATTGTTTCGCTCACCTCCTCCCAAAAAAGAATTTTTCCATCCCATTTCGGCTCATAGGGAGTCCCCAAAAGCGCGGTGAGTATATTTAAATTCCCTCCAACGAGATGTCCCTCTGCTTTTCCTGGTTTTAATGTTTTCCACTCGGTAAACGTACTCAATTTCTTTGCTTCTCCTTTCATTACTGTTTCCTTTAAGTTTTTCAGCGTATATTTTGCTCCTTTTGTCTCATTCATAAGCCCCTCAATCATCGGACCATGAAATGTAATGAGACCGGACTTTTCATACATCGGGTTTAGAAGTGTGGTGATGTCTGAATACCCAACAAATACCTTTGGATTTTTTCGGATGATATCCCAATCAATATCCTGAAGGAGTTGTATAGACGCATATCCACCGCTCGTACAAAATATGCCTTTTACCTCGTCATCGGCAAACATAGAATGTAAATCCATGAGACGCTGCTCACGGGTTCCGGCTTGATAATTTGCGTGCACCTCAAGCGCTCGTGGAGCCAATTTTGGCTTAAATCCCAAAGATTCCAATATTTTCATCCCACGGGCAAGGTTCTTCTTTGAGGTGACGGGAGTTGAGGGAGAAATGATCCCCACCACATCTCCTGGCTTCAGTTTTCTTGGTTTTATAATATCCATACTAAGAGTGGCTTTCATTCTAGCTTTTGAAACCCGTTAGTCAACCCAGTAGTGAAAACCTTATTACGCATAAAAAAACGCACAAGGAGGATATCTATGTTCTTTAAATCATGTAACTCATACAGAAAGAAAATAATACATCCCTCCCCTCTCATTGAATAGGGTTTCTACTACTGGGTCAAATTTGACAAAATTTAACAATTATTATGAATCGTAGTATAGAATAATCGATAAATAGATATACAAAGAAATAAACTCTCCATTCTTATTCCTGTACCGAGAAGGAAACAATATTGGAAATCGGTTTATTTTGATGATTATGCAATTATTTTTACAAAAAAAGAATTCCCATCACAGGAAATTTCGCTCCAATCAACCCCCATATAAACAAAAATCCCGCATTAGGATTCCGGCGTTTAAGTCAAGTGGGTTTCCGCGTTGTAATGTTCAAGAAAATATAATATTCACAATCTTCAATTACATCACAATATATAGGAATCCCTTTGAAAAATTATTTGATCCGAAACCTAATGAGCGGGACTTCTTTATTATAGCACCAAACCTCTCGTGTCGAGAGGCCTCTGTGCATAACTCTTCAATAAAATATTCATCTTTATTCAAGTACTCCGTCAAAATTTACATCATAAAGGACGGATTCATTGAATAATCTATACGAAATCAGTTCATTTTCCTTAAACCATATTTTTATCTCACGAATTGCTTCATCGGGCTGATCCGAACAATGGACGAGATTTCTCACTGCACGATCATCGCCAACTGCAAGGTCATAAGAATCAACGGTTAAATCACCTCGAATTGTCCCTACGTCGGAAGTAAGAGGCTCTGTCCCTCCAATAATTTTTTTTACAATTCCTACCGCCTGATTTCCCTCAACTACTATCCCGACAACTGGGCCTGCGGTCATAAATTTTACAAGTGCCCGCACAATATCCTTTCCATATTCAATTGCTGATTTTTCAACAGGAAGTCCAGATGCTTCACGATTCTTTATCGTGTTTTGCCCCTTCCTCTCAAACCATTCGTCATTTTTATTGTAATGCGCCCAACACTGTTCTTCCGTCGGTACAAACATTTTGAAAGCGACAAATTTGAGTCCCGTGCGTTCAATGCGCTGGATAATTTCTCCAACAAGCCCGCGCTGTATTCCGTCCGGTTTTATAATAACAAGTGTCTGTTCTTTTTTTTGCATATGATTATTTTTCTCTGATTTTTATGTGCAGTTCCTTCAACTGGTCGTCAGTGACATCCGATGGCGCGTCCATCATAACATCACGTCCGTCACCTGTTTTTGGAAATGCAATCACCTCGCGAATGTTTGGTTCGTTTTCTAAAATTGCCATCACACGGTCAAGTCCAGAGGCAATTCCTCCATGTGGCGGAACTCCATATTGGAATGCATCGAGCATGTGTCCAAATTTTGCGATCACATCTTCCGTCTTATTCCCCATTGCTTCGAATACCGCCTGTAACAATGCTGAATCATGTATACGAATTGATCCCCCCGCAATTTCAAAACCATTGAGTGCTAAATCATACTGCTCAGCAAATATCGCTCCTGCATCTTCTTTAAATTTCTTTTTGAAATCTTCGGCGTTTAACGCATTCGGTTTTGTGAATGGATGGTGTGTTGCATCCCATCGCTGTTCGGATTCCTTCCATTCAAATGCTGGGAAATCAACAACAAATACAAACGCGAGTTCATTTGGATCATTTTTATCTTTTCTCAAGTCAGGTTTATCCGAATTATATTTTTCCATCGCTTCTTTGTAAGTGAGGCGTGGAAACGGAGTCTGTGTAATATGTTTCTCCGGATACAGCACTTTCACAAGATTCACAAAAAGCGATTCAATAAGCGAAAGAATTTCTTCCTGTGTTGGAAAACTTAATTCAATATCGAGTTGCGTAAATTCCGGCTGACGATCACCGCGCGTATCTTCATCGCGGAAACATCGTGCAATCTGAAAATAACGTTCGAATCCCGCAACCATAAGTAACTGTTTATATTGTTGTGGCGATTGTGGGAGTGCATAAAATTTTCCGCTGTGCACTCTACTTGGCACAAGATAATCACGTGCACCTTCGGGTGTTGATTTGCTAATAATCGGTGTTTCCACTTCCACAAAATCCTGTGCACAAAGAAACTCGCGTATAAATTGATTCACCTTCGCACGCATTCGTATATTTTTTTGGAGACGTGGACGTCGAAGGTCGAGATATCGATATTTCAATCGCACATCCTCTCCAATGTCTTTTCCGTCATTTTGGAGGTCAAATGGAGGCGTTTTTGCCTGTGTAATCACTTCCAACCCCGTCACTGCAATTTCGTGCCGTCCACTTGAAATCTTCTCATTTATCATCCCTTCTGGGCGCTTTGCAACAGTTCCTTTGATAGAAACCACCCATTCGGACCGAAGTGTATCAGCAACCTCACGGAGCTCTTTATTATTTGGAAGAAACACCACTTGAGCGATTCCCGTTCGGTCGCGAAGGTCAATGAAAATAAGCTTCCCATGATCGCGCCGCACATCCACCCACCCCAAGAGTTCTATTTCCTTCCCCTCATACTGCCCAATGTCTTTTGTGAGTATCCTCATCTAATTAATAATAAAAGAAAAATCAAAAGGAGTAAATAATACCAAAAAACAGAAAATCCCTATTCTAATGTTCTCAAGAACATTAGAATAGGGGAAGTAATACAAAATGAAATTTCTATGCGGTATAATTTCTATATATCTAGATGAAAAAAAACATTCTCGTTCTTCTTATCGTAGGACTTGTAGTCGCTGCATGGGTATATTTCTCCGCATCTCCAAACATTCCTGAAAATAACAAAATTGATGCAGTGAAAGAAACTGCTCTCGACGAAAATGAAATACGAGATCTCATTGGCCAAATGCTCATTGTCGGATTTCGAGGGACATCCGTTGATGAAAATTCATATATTGTTAAAACGATTAAAAATCTCAACCTCGGAGGAATTATTCTTTTTGATTATGACATTCCAAATGGCACAAAAGAACGAAATATAATAAATCCAATACAAACAAAAAAACTAATCTCCGATATATCTTCATATTCAAAAACTCCCCTCTTTATCACTATTGATGCCGAGGGTGGAATGGTAAATCGACTTAAACCCGAATACGGATTTGCAGAAATTCCTTCACACGAATTACTTGGAAAAACGACTGAAGAAAACACACGTCGTATTGCTGAAACACTTGGAAGAGAACTTTCAGAACTCGGAATTAATTTTGATTTTGCACCCGTGGTAGACCTTTATATAAATCCACAGAATCCTATCATTGGAAAACTTGGTCGTTCATTTGGTAACGATCCAGAACACGTGACAAACTATGCCTCTGCATTTATCGAAGGACTTCATAAATTTAACATACTCACCTCTCTTAAACATTTTCCTGGACATGGAAGCTCAAACACGGACAGTCATCTCGGAATGGTAGATATCACAAAAACATATCAAGAAAAAGAACTTGAACCATTTAAGAACCTCATTGAAAAAAAACTCGCGGATACTGTGATGGTGGCACATGTGTTTAATAGAAATATTGATCCGAATTACCCCGCATCACTTTCGGAAAAATTCATACGCGGCATACTCCGTGAGAAATTTAGATTCGACGGAGTCGTTATATCAGACGATATGGATATGGGGGCGATACGAAATAATTACGGATTTGAAGATGCAATTGTAAAAGCAGTGCAAGCAGGAACTGATATGCTCATTATTTCGAATAATGGGAGTGTATATGACGAATCTTCACCAAAACGCGCCGTTGACGCGATTTGGAATTCAGTGAAGACTGGGGATATTTCCCCTTCAGATATTTACGCCTCTACAGAAAGAATTAAAATACTCAAAGAAAAAATAAAGTAAGTAGGAGTAAATAAACTGCAAATTCCTTATTCTTAAATTCTTGAGAATACCAGAATGAGAAAAATAGAAAAATTCATGCACCCCCCTGTTTATTCACTATCGCACTGTTTTCCATCCACCTAAAACACCTTTCTTTGAGAGAATAATTTGCCAGAGTTGCATTTTTCTCGAACGAAACACTCCTGCACACGAAAGAAGATAATATCTCCACATACGATAGAATCGATCGCCATATTTCTCCTTTAAGCTCTGCCAACTTTTTTCAAAATTTACATCCCATGCCATAAGTGTTTTATCATAATCAGCTCCAAAGTTATGCCAATCTTCCATAACAAATATATCTTCAATTGAAATGCCAATCTGTCGAATTGAAGGGAGTTGTCCTCCGGGGAAAATATATCGCTCCATCCATATATGCCTTCCCAAGTCCCAACGATCCATCGCGAAGTACTCGTGCATACGTCCGCTCGTCCTTAATCTGTACATCCCACGGATGTTTCCCATTCACTTCAACCCCGGCAGATAAAAGTAGCTTTTTTATAGTTGATATATCCATAGATTTATTATTCCAATATTCTCAAGAACTTGAGAATAACATCTCCGAGCGGAGTGAGTTCATGACGAACTGCACTTGCATCAGGATATTTAAAAATCAATCCCGATTGGACCAATCGTCGCGTATGCTCCGAAATGGTTTTGAAATTACATTTCAATTTCTCCGATATATCAAACACCGAGAGATTTGGTTTTTCTTTCAAAAGATATAAAATTTCAATCCTCCGATGGTTACTCGCCCCCTTTAATATCTTCTCCAATTTATATAATTTTGATCTCCCCTCTCCTCCTTTCATACTGTATTATTATACCACTTCCCCCCTTATTCTAATGTTCTTGAGAACATTAGAATAAGGGGGGACAATTAAGAACGTGATTTATTTCACAAACAACCCTCCAACGTAGAAAAATTCGTAGGCCTCTTTTTTGTTTTTAAAAATCCGCTCTGTACCACCCATATCTCCTATTGACCCTTTGGGGTTTGATGTACAAACATATTCATACTTCCCTTTTTTCCATTTCACTTGTTTCCATGTTCGCGCGGTTTTCCAGTTTTTAAGAAGTGCGGTTCGTAATATCAAGTCTATTTCTTTCTCCGTCATTTTTTTGAAATTACCATAATACGACATACCCCACACCGCTTTATTTTTGAAATAAATTATCTCGGTTCCCATAAATATTCCATTCCCAGTATAATACGCATCGCGATAAAACCATCCCCCTTCTTTGTATTCCAACTGTTTAGAACCCATAAAAATCGGTTTTACTTTTCCACCATTTCCCGCATACGTTTTTGTCCGCGCCTTGAGGAGAAAATTTGTGAGTGATGTTCTATCCATAGATTTATTTTACAAATCCCTCTTTTTTGAGAATCTGTCTTTTTGTTTTTTCACCTTTGTTATATCCCCCAAGTTTTCCGTCCGAGCGTATCACCCGATGACACGGAATACGCGGATCATAATTTTTGTTTAAAATATTTCCTACTGCACGACTCGCGAGTGGGCGACCTGCTTTTTCGGCAACCTGTTTATACGTCAACACTTTTCCCTTCGGGATGTTACGTACGATGTTATATACTTTTTCCGTAAATGATTCCATATTTCGATAATTATTTTTATAATTTATGAATTTTTATAAGATACGCCCTTGCGATCAGTTTCGTCTTTTCATGATCTTCATATTCATAAAGATCCGCCGAAGGGTAGGGAATTTCTTCAACATTTACCCCTTGTGTTTTTTCCAATTCCTTTAATTCATCTTCTGTCGCTAAAGTAAGTTCTCTCTGTGAATCATATTCAGTCCCCTTCAACACTCTCCCTAATCGGATTTCTCCGCCCGGTTTTGTGACCCGCATCAATTCGGATAAACTCGCTTGTATCTTCCATTTCAAAACTTCCTTTTTTTCTCCCAAAAATACGTTCGGAATTGACGCATTTGAAATGACGAGATCAAATTCTCCATTGTGAAACGGAATTGCTTCTGCGAACCCGCGCACGCTCTTTTCATTCTCTTCTGATATTTGTTTCGGCTCTAAACTGTAAATTTCAGAACTTATGTTGTGCTCTTTCGCCCATTTTGCAAATTGCCCCATGCCACTCCCCACGTCAAGAATTTTCTTATCAAAATCCTCCGGAGACAACTGCACATCATCCATGTAGGCGCGAAACACCTCCTCGTCGGTTTCCTCATTTTCCATATTCACCTCCGGAATCTTTTCCATCTCTCAATTATCTCTCCTTTAAATATTTCAATCAACAAGAATAACTAGTAATTTATAACAAGTGATCGGGAAGGTAATTTAATTAAAAATAAAAAGCAGTCATATGCGACTGCTTTTTTATTACGTGAATATCTTCCGGTATGCAACAATCACCCAGACTCCGAGGATAAAAACCGTTCCTCCCAACACTTGAAGGGAAAGTGGCAATCCATATGCGGAGAGCAGAAGACCAAATGCGCCAAGAGAAATAAATTGTCCGAGACCGGACACTGAAGATTGGAGGGAAAGTACCGTGGCTCTATTTTCGGAATCAATGTGGCGGTTCAGAAACTCCCCGAAAAATGGTTTCATAAATCCTCGTACGACATTCTGCAAAAATACCATGCCAACAGAAAATACATATATGACAGAGCCCATAAAAAGAATTGGTCCACTAATAAGCAAAACCATGATAGTCATAATATTTTTCTCTTTTATCTTCTTGCTGAAGAAATCGGCATATCTGCTGAAATACCACGCAACCGCATTCAAAATGAAGAATATGATGCCATAGTATTTCAGATCGAGATTGACGAGTTCAAAATATGGGTTATACGTAAAAAACCATATTTTTGACGCAACCGTAATCATGGTCGTGAACCCAAGGATCCATTTCACCTTTTTGTGATTTGCCACAAAAAGAAAACTCACCTTCATGATGCTTATTTGTTCTTTTGGTGTATATTTTTTCGTTGCAGGCGGCTCTTTGAAGAAAAATGCCGCAAGACAAGAAAACACAACACCGGGAACAGAAAGAATCATAGGCAATCGGAGAGAATATTCCGCAAGAAATCCAGCGACAAGTGAACCAAGTGCAACAAGGATAAGCCAATTTCCCATCGCCCGTCCCTCGATCTTTTTATACTCACCTTCTCTCCCCCCTTCCTTCAACGAATCGTATAAGAAGGCAGAGTCGGCACCAGAAGAAAGAGATGCGCCAATCATCCAAAGAATGTTCGCACACCACACGTCCGATGGAGAATTAATCTGCACAAAAACAATCTTGCTTGCAACTTGGAATAGAGCACCGGCGACAATAGTCTTTTTTCTTCCGATAAGATCGGCAAGTGCCCCCGACGGAATTTCAAGAAATATAAATCCCGTAAGTACTATTGCTTCCATAATATAGATATCGGAAAGCTCCATCTTTCCAAGACGCATAAGACTTAGGATAAGCACAGGACCCCAAAATATTGGCTCCCTGAATGTGAGATACCACGCATATAACCGTGCGTTCCGCGATACATCGTGTGCGTTCATTGTTTTCTCCTCTCTTTATTAATTTGTAAAGGTTCATTTTTATACTGAATAAAAAAATCCGGCTTCTATTCAGCCGGGATGTCCCAAGAAAGAGATGTTTTTATGCGTTTAGGAGTACTTTAAAAATTGAAAAACGTCTCGGCTGAATACAAATTGATTTGTGTGCCAGTATGACACGACGAAATCAACCATTGGGGTGATGGCTTTTGTGTTACCTGTATTAAACTGTTGACATTTCATTTTCATGAACAAATTATACCATAACATTAAAAAAATGCAACCAATTACCCACTGGAATGCATATGGGCTTATTCGTACGAATAAGCCCATATGCGCAGACAAAAAAAATTATTGACTAAAAGGAGAATATGTCATACAATACAAATAGAAAATTAACCATCAAAAAAGGAATGATTATGTCAAAACAAAGATGGATTCCGTTTGATCTCGACGTAAATTTTTTTGTTGGAACATTTGAAACGTTAGATAAATGGAAAAATCTTGTTGGGCGCTATCGTGATATAAATGGAAATCCAAAAGATATTACGAAAGCAAAACAAATCGAAAGAAAAGAAGATCTCTCCCCTAGTTTCAGTTTTAAAGGCACTGGAAAAACTCTTGCCGAATGGGCAAAAGAAAATGGTGTTGATCTTCATGTTATATAAGAAAAAATCCCGCTAAAAGCGGGATTTTATGTTTACCCCGTTAGAAGCAGAATACCTCGCGGGAAGCCGCGGAGACGAATGCAAACATAATTTAGCAAACGTTGGGTTCAACGCCTCACATGAGCTTCTAACGGGGTTTATTTTCCAACAGTCCTACATCATGCCTCATTATTGCCAACGAATAATCAAAACGCGTGAGATTCATACGCACTGCATGAGAAATTCGCTCTCCCAAAAGCATTTCTTTTTGATTTTCGAGAGATGAAAGAAAAGAATTAAATATTTCGATTTCTTTCTCTGATACCTCTATTCCGTAATTCATATTTTTAAGTACATCCTCAAGGTCGGTTGTAGAAAGACTCAAAAAGAACACCGGAAGATTTTTAATTTCCTTTCGCACCATTTTTTCATTTTCTATCACTACTCCATATGAAAGCGTCGATCCTCCACCTCGCACTTTCTTTTTTATTTTTTCTATTTTTTCTTCGGCCCGATCACTTGCCTCATGATCATGTACCTCATCGAAGGCACAAATAATATCCCCCGTTTTCTTATTCACCATCACTGTATCAATGCCATTCACATAGTCATCATATGCACTTGCCCTGACGATAAGAAAGTCATCTTTTAAGATTTTATGAAACAATGCGGCAACAAACATTTCCATTTGTCCATTTTTTTCTCTTTCTTTATTTTGTGAGTGAATACGCACAATATCCCTTTCCGTTTCCGCACCATATTCTGACGCATAAAATTTGCGGACACCTTCATCGCGCGCACCACTCCATTCTACCTCGCGCTCATATATTTCCTCCTTATCTTTTATAAGCCGCACATCCGAATACCCTGGAGCACCAATAAATCTATCAATATCAATCGATCCGCGTTCGTCCACCAGTTCACGAACACCATATTCTTCTTTCGTAAAATTGTTCACTTCCCGTGAAATAGACGACATGAGATCACGAAGTTTCTCCCAAGGTTTCTTTGTTTTTTCTAGATTTTGTTCGGACGGTTTTTCCATATTCAAATTATCCTCTTTTCAAATAATTTCATCAACAACACAAAACCCCATATAGGAATGTGGGGTTTTTCTTTTTATGTGCTGTATTTTAAAGATAGTTCGAACGCATTTCGCCGAAAAAGTCCCCCCGCGAATCCGCCGGCTGGCGGACGGAAAGGCGGCGCCTGCCCGCCGAAGCCTCGGCGCAGGCGGGGAGCCGCACCGCTGATTCACCAGAGTCACCTACTGGGTGACAGTTTTCATCCTACGGGTGATCTCCCGAAGGGATGACAAGTTTTTCCTTGCCTGCCGACGGGTAGGTTTGGCAGCATTCAATTAATTACTAATAATTTCTTGGACTGTTGCTTCGGCAAAAATTTTCATTGTGTCGTAGATTTTCAATCTAGCATGATGAGGTATCAATAATTGTAAATCTGTGCAAGCTAAAATAACATGATCAATTCCTTTATTTTCAAAATCGTTAATAACTTTTATCAACTCTTCGCGGTCTTTGTTGTCGTGTCTATTCGAGACCAAGTTATGAATCATCTTTCCTATTTTGGCTTGCTGAAAATCATCGGGCGTAATTTGTTTTATACCATTCGCTATGAATGAATTTTCGTATAACTTTTTATTAAGCGTAATCGCTGTGGAAATAATCCCAACTTGGGAAATATTTTCTTTTTTCAAGAACTTGGTGGTTTCTTCCACGATACTAAGTACCGAAATTTTTACCGCTCCTCTAATTTCTTCGATAAAAGCATGGAGAGAATTGCACGGCATTACTAAAAAATCAGCACCAGCTTTTTCTAATTTTTTCGCCGCTTCTAAAATAAAAGGAACACAACGTTCCTCTCCCTTACCCCTTGCAATAGCGTCTTCCTCGATATCATACGGCAGAGGAACGCTATATATCAAAATTGGCGGCCTATTAATCTTATTGATTTTCTGACATGAAAAAATTAACTCTAAATAAAATTCAGAAGTTGTTTCAGGTCCTAAACCACCAATTATACCTACGGTTTTCATGTATTAAAAGGATTAAAAAATTTTCTCCCTTAGAATCCTATTTTCTAAATCCTAAATTCCAAAATGTTGTGTCTTTATTCTACCAAATCAGAACTTATTTTCAAAATAAATGATATTGCACGCGCGAAGCGCGTCCCACCTTCTGGCTTTGAAAAAGCCATTGAGTTCGTTTAAGGTGCGTCGGGAAGGACTCGAACCTTCGATGCCCAATGGGCCGCGGATTTACAGTCCGCTGGAATAGCCGCTATCCGACCGACGCATGTATGAAATTTTTAATCTTCTCTTTATTTTTTCTCTTCTTCCAATTCCTCCTCAATCTCCTCTTCGATTTCTTCCTTCATCTTCTCCAATACTTTTTCTTCTTTTGCCTCTTCTTTCTTTTCCTCCACCTGTAACTTCAAATCCTTTGGTACTTCTTTTTTAAATCGATTTAACCGCTCACTTACTACATTGTCAAATTTTAAAATCCACACCTTCACCCGTCTTAAGAATTTCTCTAAAAACACCTTGAGCCACTCGTCAAATCTTTCTAGATATGCCATGAGCCAATGTGTTTTAAGCGTCAATGTATCTTTTGTGACCATTGAATCATCGATGCGCGGCAATGTGCGCGCGAGAAGATATACCACTACTGAAAGGCTCACAAAAATAATTATTTCAAGAATAAATGAAAACATGGATATGAGGATTATACCTCAAAGCGGCAGAAACGTTCTACTTTCGAATTTTCTCCTACTTTTCCAATCACCTGTTTTATAAGGTCGGCAATAGTGATTGACTCATCTTTCACGAATGGTTGTAGAAGTAACTCCTCAACCGTTTCAGGACCCATCGCGACAATATGCATCGCGATATCATGAGTAAGTGTTTGAAATGGGTCTGATTGCACTACAAAATCTGTTTCGCAACGCATTTCAAGCAATACTCCAACACGCTTATTGTGTATATATGAATACAGAAATCCAGCACCAGTTTTTCTCTCTTTCTTTGTTTCTGCGCGAGCGGCATTTGATGCACTGATTAATTCTTGGGCTTTTTTAAAATCCCCTTTCGCCTCTTCAAGTGCACGTTTACACTCCATAACCCCGGCTCCCGTGAGCTCTCTTAATTTAATTACATCTTCTTTCATATTATTTTTTATTATACCTTATTATTCCGTTTTTTTCGGAATGGAAATAATTGCTTCTTTTATGTGTCCAATCACCCATTCAATACTTTTTCTGCTGTGATCATTTGCAACAATCGGATAATCGACAAGTGTCGGGTTATCGTTGCTATCAATAATTGCAACAACGGGAATATGAAGACGTCGCGCTTCACGGATTGCAGTCAAATGTGCTTCTCCGTCAACTACAAACAACACACTCGGTAATCTCTTTAATTTCAAAAGTCCTTCAAATGTCTTTGACATTTTTGCGATTTCTTTCGTGAAATTCAATTGTTCTTTCTTTGTATATTTTGCAAATAATCCTCGTGCCTGTTTATCTTTCAATGTTTCATAATGCACAATTCTTCCCTTGATTACCGAAAAATTTGTGAGTGTTCCTCCAAGCCATCGGCTTATCACGAATGGATATCCCATATCATCTGCAAATTGTTTCATTGTCGCCTTCGCAGCAGGTTTTGTTCCCACCACAAGCATAAATCCATCACCCGAAAGTTTTTCCTTTAATATTCCAATCGCCTTCTCGATTGTCTCCCAACTCGTGATTGGATTCAAAAGTTCGATCTCATTTTTATTCATCGAAATAAACGGCTTCATCTTTGGATGAGTTTTTGATTTTTTGTGGCCCAAAACGACCCCATTTCGGATCATTTCCTTTACTAATTCTTCCTGTGTCATTATTTTTGTCATAAAAAATACGCGCAATTCATCTTAAAGAAAACACACAACAAAGTCAACTTTTTTTGTTTATTTTCCAACCAGGGTTCCATATTTTTTCCTCCATTCATCTATCAACTTATGGTTCCCTCTTAAAAGCGCTTCAGGAACCTTCATTTTTTTCCTCTTTCCCTTCACCTCCCCCTCAAATATCTCAGGTCGTGTATATACAGGATATGATCCTTTTTTCTCTTCAAGAGACTCATATTTTCCAAGCACACCGGGAATATGACGACTCACCGCCTCCAAGAATACGAGTGCGGGAAGCTCACCTCCCGATAACACATAATCACCTATCGAAATTTCTTCATCGGCAAGATATTCGGCAACACGCTCATCAACCCCCTCATATCTTCCACAAATTAAAATTATTTGTTCATACTTAGAAAATCTTCTTGCGATTTTCTGATCAAATTTTTTTCCCCGTATAGAAAAAAGAACAATTCTTTTTTTTGAATCAACTTTTTTCTTTTTTATGACCGACAATACTGCCTTCCATATCGGCTCCGCCTTCAACACCATCCCTGGCCCGCCACCATACGGCGACTCATCAACGGTATGATGTTTGTCAGTCGTGAAATCACGCGGGTTTGTAATCGAGATTGTTATTATTTTTTTTTCGATCGCCTTCTTCAAAATCGAAGTATCGATGTATGAATAAAAAGATTCCGGAAAAATTGAAATAATATCAAAACGCATAACAATGTCATCATATCGCAAATTTACTAACAAACAAAGTTAAAAAACAATCCCGCCCCTCGATCGAGGGGCGGGATAAAGCAAACGAAATGTGTGCTTTGTGGTTTTTATGAGCGAGGTTGTCTCGTCGATCCTTCCGGTTCCTCAATTTTGAGGTTTACCCGCGCGTTGTTTTTAATACCAACAATGCGCAAGAGAGATCGGATAGCTTTCGCGGTAGAACCCTCACGACCGACAACTTGTCCCATATCCTGAGGATTTACTCGAAGCGAAAGCAACACTCCCATCTCATCGACTTTCCTCTCTATGACCACATCGTCCGGGTGATCAACGATCGCCTTGACGAGTGTTTCGAGAAAATCTTTGTCAACTGATTGTGTCATAACGTTTCTTGAGTTGCTTTGCAGCACATTCGACCTTTGCTTTCAGATTTCATTTTTTTCTATAAGATAACACATCTATGCCTTTGTCTCTCCGGCCTTCTCCTGTTTTTTTGATTTCTTATGCACTGGGATTTTCTTTCCCTCTATTGCTCCCGCCTTTACAAGAAGATTATGCACCGTCGCAGTGGGCTGGGCTCCCTGCAAAATCCACTTTTTTGCAAGATCATTTTTTATTTCGAATGTATTGGTATGAGGATTCATCCATCCCAAATCTTCAACAAAACGGCCGTTTATTTTTAGACGCTTTTCAGCCACAATCACACGAAATGTTGCTTGATGTTTCTTTCCTACTCGTTTTAACTTTATCGCTAACATATCTTTGTTTTTTCGATAGTATATTACCGTATCTATTAGTGACGGTCAACCCCGCACCTTTTCTTAATTTCAAAATCGCAAATGCGGTTTTGAGAGATCTTTTTAAACTATATACTTATTTTATACGTTGTATTCCAAAATCTTACCATAAAATAATCTTCCTATCCGATTAAGAAAAGGTGCGGGGCAAGTTTGCTATGTATTTGGAGCTTCCTCAAACTTTAACGACAGTATTTTCGAAACCCCATCATCTGCCATTGTTACCCCATAAAGGATATCAGCTGCCTCCATAGTTGCTCGGTTGTGCGTCACAATGATAAACTGTGTCTTTTTTGAAAAATCTTGAACAAGATCGGCAAAACGGCGAGCATTTGACTCATCAAGTGGAGCATCAACTTCATCTAATACAAGAAATGGAGGTGGACTGACGGCAATGAGCGCAAAAAGTGCCGCCACTGAGACGAGACTTTTTTCTCCCCCTGAAAGCATTTCAAGGTTTGTTATTTTTTTCTTTGGAAGATTTAATTCAATTTCAACTCCTGAAGTTGAATTTGATTCCTCTTCTTCTTTTGGAACCATGAGAGCTCCTTCCCCTTCAATCTTTTGCTCTTCCTCCTGAGGTTCTGGTTTTTTCTTTTTCTCAATAAACATCCGCGCCCTTCCCCCACCAAACATAAGACGGAAGTAGGTGTTAAATTCTTCGTTTATCTGTTTAAATGCCCCTTTGAAATCTTCGGTTATTTTTTCATCCAAATCCTTAATTAACTTTCTAAGATCGGTAATTGCATGTTCGAGATCTGTGAGTTCGGTGCTTAAAAATTCATATCTCTTTTCACTTTCATCGGCTTCACTCACAAGATTTTGGTCAATTTCTCCAATCGCGGCAAGTTCTCCGCGTAATCGAAACATCTTTCTTTCCATCTCTTTGGTTTGAATTGTCATCTCTGTCGGCAGTGGAAGTAATTTTAGTTCAGAAATCTCACGTCCAAGTGTGTGCCATTCTCGTTCAAGTTCCCCCATCCGAATATTTATTTTTTCTTTTTCAAAAAGTTGTGTTTGAATTTGCTGATCAAGTTTTCGTATCTCATTTTTCTTCAATTCAAGTATTTCGATTTGTTCCCTAAATTGTTTATTTGCTTCTTCTCGTTCACGCGTCAATATATCTTCGGATTTTTGTAATCTCACAATTTCTTCATTTATTTTCTTTAATTCACTATTTACTTTATTCCTCTCCTCTTCTAAATTTTCTGTTTTCTCTTTTATTTCCCCATTTTTAAATACGTGAGAAAATGTATTCAATATTTTCCGAAGTATTATTTTTATTCCTTCAATATCACTCAATAACAATGCATCCTCAATGTTCTTTGATGTTGATGTTATCATCCCTGACAATTCTTCAGATGTCTTTAAAGGAATATTTTTTTCTTTCGATTCAAATTCCATACGTACCTCAACACGTGCAAGTGATCGTTCGAGGGCGAGTTGTTGCGTGTTTAATCCAGAAAGTTCATCGCGAATTGCACGTATTTTTTCCTGTACTGATGTTTTTTGTTCTATTTCGCGCACACCTTTCTCAAGATCCTGTGCCTCTTTTTCTTTTTGTTTTTTCAGTTTTTCCAATTCCTCCGGAGGATTCACTTGCATTCCACCCGAATCGAGAAGTTTGTGATATTGAAATGCATAATAGGTATTCTCAAGTTCATTTAATTCGCGTTCTACTTCACTTCGTTTATCCCATCGGTGTTTTTGTCTCCTTAGAAAACGTATATGAGGAAGTAATTCTTCGAGCATTGCACGAGTCTTATCCATATTGATCGCGCTTGTCGTGAGTCTCCGCTCCGCCTGATTTTTCTTAATGCGAAATTCTTTAAGCCCCAATATCTCTTCAATCATCAATCTTCTTTCTTCCGGAGAACTTTTCACAAACATATCGCTCTGCCCCTGCCCAATCATAGTGAGTCCACGCGTGCCAAGTTTCGCACGTGCAAGCATCGGCGTAAGGTCACGAAGTTTTATTTCTTCATCATTTATAAAAAATTCCGATGCTCCCGATCGATCAACGCGGCGTTGCAACGCTATTTCCGGCGCATCAAAAGGAAATTGTCCTTGTGCATTATCAAAATAAAGGGTTACTTTCGCGAGTCCCACCGCGGAACGTTTTGTGGTACCAGCAAAGATAAGATTTTCCAATAAATCTCCACGAAGTTGTTTTGCCTCACGCTCCCCCAATACCCATTTCAACGCATCGATGACATTTGATTTCCCCGATCCATTCGGACCGACAATTCCTGCAACGCGTGCAGTAAAATCGAGTGATACTTTTCCAGCAAAAGATTTGAACCCTTGTAATTCGAGACGTTTCAAAAAAATCATATGTTCTTCTATATATTATTTTCCAATTCAAATAATTCCAACGCTGCTTTTGCGCCACTACTTTCAGCTTCTTGTTTTGAGGTCCCTTGACCTTGTGCGACCAATTCTTCGTCAAGAAATACGCCAACTAAAAACTGTTTCTGATGATCCGGACCAGTTTCTCTAAGTACCCTATAGGTCGGGGTAACTTTTTTCTTCTCCTGCATTATTTCTTGAAAAACACTTTTTGGATCTCTGTAAAGTTTTTGATCAACTATTTCCCGCAGGTGTGAAATAATAAATCTTTCGATAAAAGTTTTTGTAATATCATATCCATGATCAAGGTAAATGGCGCCGATCAATGACTCAAGTGCATTCGCAAGAATTACCTCTCTCGCTTTTCCAGAATCTTTTGCCTCCCCTTTTGATAAAAATAAATATTGCTCCAAAGAAATTTCACGAGCCACTTTTCCCATCATCTGATAATTCACAAGAGCTGCTCGCAAACTTGTGAGCTCTCCTTCTTGATAGTTTGGATAAAAATGAAATAAATATTCGGTCGTGACTAATTCAAGAATAGCATCTCCTAAATACTCAAGACGCTCATTATGAAACACCGACCACTCGGGGTGTTCGTTTAAATATGACCGATGCGTAAGCGCTTCTTTTAATAAACTTTTATTTTTGAAGGCTACGCCAATATTTTTTTCAAAATCAGAAGAATCTTTCGACACAATATAAATAATTCTTACTGTTATGCAGTTTCTGTGTTGACCATTTGTTTGAATACCGCCCCTAACACTCCATTTATAAAACGAGAAGAATTTTGTCCGCCATAATTTTTTGCAAGCTCAATTGATTCATTAATTGCTACCTTCGGAGGTATTTCATTTTTATCCGCGTGCAATAATTCATATAATCCAACACGAAGAATGTTGCGATCAATAATTGCAATTTGTTCAAGTGGCCACTCGGGAGCAAATTTTGTGATAATTCCATTCAACTCTTCCAAGTGTTCAACAATTCCTTTTACTATTCGCCACACAAAATCCGGCTCATCAATACCGGGTCCAAACTCTGCAAGATTGCGTTCAACAATTCCAATGAGATCAGTTTTTTGTTTATAAAAATCCCACTCATAAAACGACTGAAGCACAATAGTTCTCGCAAGATGTCGTGTAGCCATATAAATGAATCTGAAAATTTAAACGAACGTTAAGAAACAAGTGAATTTACGATTTTTTTATCCGAGGTTTCTTCACTAATGTCTTGCACGTTGGACACGTACGATGAGGCATCACTGGACCCTTACAATTCGGACATGCCTTTATAGCTTTTTTGTCTAACCCTAATTGAGATCGCCTTCTCCTTACTTTTGAACGGGAGTGGCGAAACGGAGGTACTCCACCCATATTGTTATATTATTTACTTTTTTATTGTATAAAAATTACGAATAAACGTCAAACGATGAACTTTCGAGGGTCCATACCGCTTTATTGTTTTCCTGTGTTTTTCGGTTCCATATCCTTTATGTGCACCGAAACCATATTTGGGATATTTCAGATGTAGCCGTCCCATATACGCATCCCTTTTCACTTTTGCAACAATAGAAGCAAGACTTATCGCTGGAATTTTCTCATCTCCTTTTATCACGGTTTTTACATGCCCCAAAGGAATACCTAGAGTCTCCAACGTCTTCTTTTCTATATGTAGTCCGCCATCAAGATACACATAGGTGCGGAGTTTATTAAATTTTATCTTCTCACATAGCTCTTCCAAGACACGCATGGCAGCACGATTCGCCGAGCGAGTAATATTTATTTTATCTATAAGTGATGGTAATACGCTTTTTAGTGAGTAGGAGATATTTTTCTCTTTTTTTATGGCAGAAAACCAAGCTTCCCTTTGTAATTGGCTCAGTTTTTTGGAATCTTTCAGTGGGGTTTTTCTATTCATCCTCCTCACATTGAATTTTGACGAAATTATAACCCCACAAACAGTCACAGGACCGGCAAGGGGCCCTCTTCCCACCTCATCAATGCCAATAATCCACCCCCCCACCTTTTTTCTAGGCCCTGAATTTTTCAAAAATATCTTGTGTTCACCCTTAGTTTCCCTACGAAAACACTTTTGCGTATATAAAGGTGGGGGGGTAAATGAATTTTTTTGCATCTTCGATATTTATTGTAACACGGAACAAAAAATCAAATTGAAAAACAGAAAATAGAAAAAAGCAATATTGTTTTCGGCAAAAAAAGTTTCTACACTAATGGTATATAAAAAAACTGGGAATATTATGGACACAAAAAAATCACAATTCACTCATCCCATAACAACTCTCGCTTCGCTCAAATGTTACGGGACAAGCCTTCACTCCTATGTCTAAATTTATACATCTTCACGTTCATAGTCACTATTCGCTACTTGATGGACTCGCGAAGATTGATGATATTGTAAATCGCGCAAAAGAACTCAACATGGATGCAATCGCACTCACCGATCATGGAAATTTATATGGCGCAATTGAATTTTATAAAAAAGCAAAAAGGGCTGGTATAAAACCGATACTTGGAGTTGAGGTATATATCGCACCAAATGGACGAATGAATAAACGTCCAAAGGTAGATGAAACACGATATCACTTAACGCTTCTCGCAAAAAATCAAACTGGATGGAAAAATTTAATTCACTTAGTTACAAAATCATATCTTGAGGGATTTTATTACAAACCACGTATCGACAAAGAACTCCTCGAGGAATATCACGAAGGAATTATTTGCCTCTCCGGATGTTTCACCGGAGAAATTTCAAAACTACTTTTACGAGGACGAAATGAAGAAGCTGAAGAAGTAGTGAAGTGGTATCACTCGCTTTTTGGAGAAGATTTTTATCTCGAGATACAATCACACACTCCAAAATTAAAAAATATATTTATTGAGCTATCAAAAAAATTCGGAATTCCACTTGTGGCAACTCAAGACGTCCATTATGCACGAAAAGACGATATGATGGCGCACGAAATTCTTCTTGCGGTGCAAACGAATAGTAAACTTGACGATGAGGATCGACTCACATTAAAAAATTATAATATCTCTCTCACTTCACAAGAAGAAATGTCAGAACTTTTTAGTGACCTCCCCGAAGCACTTGAAGAAACAATTCGCATCGCGGAAAAATGCAATGTTGAAATTGAATTGGGAAAAACAAAAATTCCACAATTCATTCTTCCCGAAGAAGAATCATCTCCATTTGAATATTTAAAAAAACTTGTATATGAGCGATCTGAATATCGTTTCGCGGAAATCACTGAAGAAATAAAAGAACGAATTAATACAGAACTCGCAGTCATCGAAAAAACTGGATTCTCCGATTATTTCTTGATCGTCCAGGATTTTGTTTTGTGGGCAAAAGATCATGGTATTGTCGTAGGTCCCGGAAGAGGCTCTGCTGCGGGAAGTATCGTTTCATATATTCTTGGCATTACAAACTTAAATCCACTCGACTACGACCTCCTTTTTGAACGATTCTTAAACCCTGACCGCATCCAAGTTCCTGATATCGACATTGATTTTACCGATACTCGGCGGGATGAAGTGCTTTCGTATGTACGTGAACGCTATGGACATGATCGCGTCGCGCAAATCATTACATTCGGAACGATGGCGGCACGTGCGGCAATACGCGATACAGGACGCGCACTTGGATATTCATATGACTTCTGCGATAAAATCGCAAAATTAATTCCATTTAATCCAACACAGGGAATGAAGGAGGGGTGGCTTGATGAGTGTCTGCGAGATGTCCATGAATTAAAAGATCTATATGAAAAAGATGAACAGTCAAAAAAGTTAATCGACTCGGCACGGAAACTTGAAGGAACCGTGCGACATGCATCGGTACATGCGTGTGGAGTAGTGATCTCACCCACATCGCTCACTGATTTTGTTCCTCTACAAAAAGCCCCACAAGGAGAAGATACGGTAATCACGCAATTCGAAATGCACAGCATTGAAGATCTTGGACTTTTAAAAATGGATTTTCTCGGACTGAAAAATTTAACCATCATTGAAAAAACACTTCGACTCATAAAAGAAAATAAGGGGATAAGCATTAACATTGATACTATTCCACTGAACAACGCAAAAGCGTTCGAAATGCTTCAGCGTGGAGAGACAACTGGAGTATTTCAACTTGAATCATCAGGAATGAGACGGTATCTCAAAGATTTAAAACCAAACGAACTCGAAGATATTATCGCAATGGTTGCATTATATCGTCCTGGACCAATTGAACTTATTCCGAGTTACATTGACAGAAAATTTGGAAGAGAAACAATCACCTACATCCATCCAAAACTCGAACCGATTCTTAAAAAAACATATGGGGTGGGAATCTATCAAGAACAAATGATGCGTATCGCGCGCGACCTCGCGGGATTTACGCTTGCAGAGGCGGATACACTTCGAAAAGCAATTGGGAAGAAAATAAAAAGTCTCCTTGATGAACAACAAGAAAAAATTGTGAAGGGAATGATAAAAAATGGAATAGATAAAAAAAGCGCACAAGAAATTTGGGACCTCTTTCCCCCATTTGCACGATATGGATTCAATAGAAGCCACGCCGCATGCTATGCACTCGTGAGTTATCAAACCGCGTATTTAAAGGCAAATTACTGCGTAGAATTCATGACTAGTTTACTCAATGTTTCGGGAACAGAAATTGAACGTATTAATTTTCTCGTAAGCGAAGTGAGGAGACTCGGCATTAAGGTGCTTCCCCCAGACGTTAATTCAAGCTTCGAAGATTTCGTAGTAGATGGCGAAAATATTCGTTTCGGACTTTCAGCAATAAAAAATCTTGGTGAAAATATCGTTCACGCAATTATTGAAGAACGAGGAAGGGGTGGACAATATGATGATTTAAAAAACTTCTTATCGCGCATTCATCATCGAGATCTCAATAAAAAATCACTTGAAAGCCTTATTAAAACTGGCGCATTCGACTCACTAGGACTTGAACGAACAGAAGGGTTGCACAATATTGAAGAACTTATCAAGTTCAATCAGGCGGTAAAACGAGCTGCGTCAAGTAATCAGACAAGTCTTTTTGGCGGAGGAACCGCATCGCTTGTATCATTGCGTCTCGCACCGATAAAACCCGCACATAAAAATATAAAACTTGGGTGGGAAAAAGAATTACTCGGACTCTATCTTACCGATCACCCATTCGCAACATACTCACGAATGCTCGCGGGTTCTATAAAAACAATAAAAGATGTGGGAGTAATGCCGCATGAAAAAGATGGAATACGCGGACCACGAGTAAAAACAGCTGGAGTAATTTCCGGCATCCAAAAGATGATTACAAAAAAGGGAGATCCAATGTTGTTTGTTACCATTGAAGATCTCACTGATCATATTGAAATGCTTGTATTTTCGAGAACACTCGAAAAGAACACAAAAATATGGGAAATAAACAGAGCAATTCTCGTCGACAGCACGCTTTCGTGGAGGAACGGAGAACCGAAATTAATTTGTAACAGCGTAAAAGAGCTTTAGTGCATGGAATATATTACACGTTTCTTTCATAATCACTCAACTCTCATTGGGGTTGTGCTTCTTTGTGTTGTGGGAGTTGGCATTTATGCAAACAGTTTTTCAAACCAGATGTTCTGGGATGATAATGACGGCATCATAAATAATGTATATGTAAAAAACTTTGAGGTAAAAAAATTCTTCACTGAAAATCTCATCGCTGGTGCGGGATTTCAAAGTAATTACTGGCGCCCAATGCTTCTTATCACCTACGCATCTGAATGGAAATTATGGGGCGATTGGACACCTGGATATCATGTAACGAATACACTCATCCATATCTTAAACGCCATAATCTTATTTTTTATACTTGCATATATTTCAAAAGACTTTTTCTTCAGATTTTTCCCCTCCCTAATATTCCTCATTCATCCGCTTCAAACTGAAGCAATCACGTACGTCTCCGGACGTGGCGATCCCCTTTCGTTCCTTTTTATACTTCTTGGTTTACTTTTTTATATAAAAACCTTTCACCACAAAGCAAAAGAAGGACGTTGTACGTCCAAACCATGGACGTACAACGTCCAAATATTGTTTTATTTTCTTTCACTTCTTATGTTTATATTCGCACTACTCACAAAAGAACGCGCAGTCATTTTTCCTGCCTATCTCATCCTTATTGAGTTGTGGTATTGGTACAAGGATGAAGCATCCACCAATTTTATTGGGCGAAACCCGCCAAAGCCCCCGCACTCACCCTCCGAGCTCAAAAATATTCATAATTTAGATTCATCAACAATTCCAAAAATATTACCCTCGGCAAGGGCGGGAAAGATCAATTTCAAGAAATTTTTTAAAAAACTCATTGTATCGCTTCTCCCGTTTATTCTCATCGCATGCATTTATCTACTTCTCCGGGGTACCGCGCTAAATTTCCAAAATACATTTAACATCTATAATACCGAAACTCCATACACCGCAAGCATAGTTACAAGGACTGTTACATTTCTCAAAATCCTCCCCTCATATGTTGAGCTATATTTTTTTCCGAAAACACTCTTTATGGAACGATCGGAAACTGTTTCATACGCTGAAACTTTTTTCGATCCGTTGGTGCTCATAGGAATTTGTATCACACTTATTCTTATTTTCCTTTCAATATTTAAACTAAAAGAAAATCCGAAATATGCATTCGGAACACTTTTTCTTTTCACCACATTTTTCCCCGCATCGGGAATTTTTATCCCCGTTGCAGGAATCATGTATGAACACTATATGTATGCGCCTATTATCGGCTTATCTCTTGTGCTTGCATTATTAATTTCTGACCTTCTTCATCCCCACATTACATCATGCCTTCGATCGAGGCCACAATGTAATGTATGGAATTTCAAAAATTTTCATTGTTTCTTTTCCATTATTGTCATGGTGGTCATCATTGTTTGGGTCCTTTTTCTCTCAGGGCGCACCATGTTGAGAAATACCGAATGGAAAGATCCGATAACATTCTATGAACAGACAATAAGTTACGCCCCAACGAGTGTGCGTGTATGGAATAATTTGGGGATGGCATATGCGGATAAACATATGAATGAAAAAGCAATTGGCGCATATTCTCGAGCTATTGCACTTGATCCACAAAACCCGATTCCCTATCACAACCTGGGAAATATATATGAAGATGAAAAAAATATAGAGATGGCAAAACAATATTGGCAAACCGCGATTTCATTAAATCCCCAATTTATCCAACCACAGTTGAAGTTGGAAAAATATAAATAGAAAAAGAGAGCAGAATTATTGCTCTCTTTTTAAATTCAAACTTTATTAACTACCTTTCCTCTATCCATCCGCATCTTTTTCTAGTCTCGAAGTATCCCCCAAATTCTTTCCAAGCGAGTTTGTTTTGTAGAAATCCATCTTTCGGACCCGGAACATATCCCGATATGATCCAGCTTTCCCGGCTGCCGTCTTCACATGAAATGCTGTTAATCTTACATAAGAGTTCCGTGGTAAAAGTTTTGGACTCCCTGGATTTGATTGTAAATCTTACAACATCTCCTTTAAACAAAGCTGTCATTAAATCGAATTTTGACGGACCCTCGGAGATTATGAAACGTTTTTCCTGTGTCATAACGACACCTCCTTATAAAATTGTTAATTGATTTCCGTATCAAGGGCAGAAATCGCAACCCCCTTACCTTTTCAGGTGACCCTTTCATAACGAAAAGGAATTATGATGTAAGTTTAACATATAAATATAGAAATGTCAATATCTCTTTTTCTATAAAAACGTGCATAATTCGCTGATATTATTTACAATAATTCTATGGAACAAAACGAAAAGCTGGACCATATTCGCCACTCACTCTCCCACCTCCTTGCTGCGGTGGTACTCAAAAAATTCCCAGAGACAAAATTTGGCATTGGCCCCGTGATTGAAAACGGATTCTATTACGATTTTGACCTCCCCGAACAGATTACTGAAGAGGATTTAAAGGACCTGGAAAAAGAGATGAAAAAACTTGTGAAAGCTGGACTTCCCTTCACGCGTGAAGTAGTAACGACAGAAGAAGCGAAAAAGATATTCTCCGGCGAAGCCGGATCCGCCTGGAGCGGAAAATACCAGCCGTTCAAACTTGATCTTATTGAAGAATTTTCGAAAGTTGATAAAGAAGTTTCAATTTATAAAACCGGCGATATATTTTTCGACCTTTGCCGAGGGGGACATGTCGAAAACACAAAGGAAATAAATCCGGACACATTTAAACTCATGAAAATCGCGGGGGCGTATTGGCGTGGCGACGAAAAAAATAAAATGCTCACCCGCATTTATGGACTCGCGTTTGAAACAAAAAAAGAACTCGATGATTACCTTACGTTCATGGAAGAAGCAAAAAAGAGGGACCATCGGAAACTCGGTAAACAACTCGACCTTTTTCATCTTGACGATGTGGTTGGACTTGGACTTCCATTGTGGCATCCAAAAGGAGCATTACTCTGGAGAATTATAGAAGACTTCTGGTATCAAAAACATATTGAAAACGGATATGAATTAGTCCGTACCCCGCATATTGGAAATCGTTCGCTCTGGGAAATATCAGGACACTGGGGATTTTATAACAAATCAATGTATCCCCCAATTGAAACGGGACAAACACTTGAAGAACGCCAACAAGGAAAAAGCGCAGAAAATTCAGAGGAATATCTTTTAAAACCAATGAATTGTCCATTTCATGTACAAATATATAAAAATAGCATCCGATCATATCGAGATCTCCCTTGTCGTTGGGCAGAATGTGGCACAGTATACCGTTTTGAAAAAAAGGGAGAACTTTCGGGACTCACACGAGTAAGAGGATTCACCCAAGATGATGCACATATCATATGCACAAAAGATCAGGTAGAGAATGAGTTAAGGCAGGTCATTGACTTCATTCTTTTCATATACCAGTCATTTGGGTTTAATATCGAGGCCGTACAAGTATATCTCTCCCTCCGTGATCCAAAAGATAAAGAAAAATACGCGGGGAATGATGAGGGATGGATATTTACCGAAAACATATTGAGAAAGGTTGCGCAAGAGAAAAAATTAAGTTTCAAAGAAGAAATTGGAGAAGCTGCGTTCTATGGTCCAAAACTTGATTTCAAGGTAAAAGATGCACTCGGACGAGAATGGCAATGCTCGACTCTTCAATTTGATTTTAACCTTCCTGTGCGATTTGATATGTCTTTTGTTAATAATAGGGGAGAAAATGAACAACCACTTATGCTTCACCGCGCACTTTTTGGTTCATATGAACGTTTTATTGGACTTCTCATTGAACATTACGCCGGTGCATTCCCCGTGTGGCTTTCTCCCAATCAAGTAACCATTCTTCCCATCAGTGAGAAATTTATGTCCTATGGCGAAGAAATTCAAAAAACGTTAAAAGAAAAAAACATTCGTGTGGAAATGAACGAGGCAAATGAAACACTTGGAAAAAGAATTCGTGAAGCGGAAATGAAAAAAACTCCGTATATTCTCGTTATTGGAGAAAAAGAAGAAAGTGAAAAAATGGTGAATGTAAGAAAACGACATCAAAAAGAAACATCCACTATTCCAATTCCACAGTTTATAGATGAGATAACAAAAGAGATTCAAGAACACAAGTAAATAACATTCCAACATTCTGCAGAATGTTGGAATGTTGTATGGTAACAAAAAACCCGAATTGTTTCGGGTTTTTATTTTAATTTCTCGCTGCATCACCGCTCTGCCAATTGACATCTCTGTCCAAATCTTTACTCAAGGTTTTTAAAACACCAACAACAACTGCAAATGCGGCAAATATTCCAAAAAAAACTTTCAATGGACGTTTCATTTTTTCTTCCTCGTTCTTGTTTTTTCCGGTGCTATCGTTATCGAATTTCCTTTGTCGTCAAACATAGACATAGTTCCATAGCCACTACTTGCAGCCACAAGACACAATGCCCGTGCCCTCCTCTTAGATTTTTGATCGTTATTGATCTGATAAGGCTCGGAATCAATAATTATCACCGAACGAAACTTTCCTGTTTGTGCAACAAAATCTGATTGAGTAATCGGCGTCAATTTCATAACAACTCCATATTTGTTTTTGTGCTAATAATAATATAAAACAAAAAACTTATATCTGTCAACCTACCCACAATAAAAAAGAACCCCAACACTCCGTTGGGATTCCGCTATTAAGCTTCGTTTCTTTAAATCTGCCGGGTTGTATCTTTGTCAAAAAAAATAGTTTACTCGCGTTAAGTAAAACCGACCGGAAACCAATCATAGAGTTTTCTGCGTTTTTGCCTCAGCGCGGTATGCAACACTTCTTTCTTTCTTCCTATGTGGGATAAGAGAAGGGAAACTATTCCCATATCGTCGCTCCACTTAATTTATAAATAGATCTATTATACAGTATATATATGAAAAAAATCGGAGTCAGGAGAAATAAGGTAATAGTCATCGTTGGCCCAACTGCAAGTGGAAAATCCGATTTTGCTGTAAAAATAGCCAAGTTTATTAATAAACAGAGAAAAACTATAAGTACTAATAGTGCGGAAATCATCTCAGCTGATTCAAGGCAAATATACAGAGGGATGGATATAGGAACCGGAAAAATAACAAAAAAAGAGATGAGTGGAATACCCCACCACATGCTTGATGTAAGCTCTCCCACTTCTACGTTTACCGTCTCACATTATCAAAAAAAAGGAAGAAAAATAATTAGTGGGCTCATAAAGAAAAATAAAATTCCAATAGTGTGCGGGGGTACTGGATTTTATGTTGATGCACTTATTGATGGAACAGTTATTCCAGACGTGAAACCAAATAAAAAGTTACGTGATGCCCTTTCCAAAAAAACTACTGAAGAATTATTCACTATTCTCTTCAAAAAAGACCCTGAGCGGGCAAAAACAATAGATAAAAAAAATCTGGTCCGTCTTATCCGCGCAATTGAAATAGTGGAAGCGTTGGGGAAAGTTCCTGAGTTTAAAAAAAATCCATTGGAGGCCGATATATTATTTTTGGGAATTTCGTTACCACTATATATACTCTCAAAAAGAATAGAAGATCGTCTCATAAAACGCTTGAAAGTTGGGATGATAAATGAAATCAAAAAACTTCATGAAAAAGGAGTGTCATGGAAAAAAATGGAGCAATTTGGACTTGAATACCGATATATCTCAAGGTTTCTTACTAAAAAAATAACGACGGACGAAATGGAAACACAACTCTTAAGCGAAATCAAAAAATACGCAAAACGCCAGATGACATGGTTTAAGAAAAATAAAAGAATTCATTGGATAAAAAATAAAAGAGATATTAAACAATATATCCTTCAATTTTTAAAAAAATAAATTATCCCTCCATAGACAAATCTTACTATCTTACGAAGTCGGACTTCGTAAGATAGTATTTAAGAAAGTTCTTTAATAAAAAGCTCTTTTAATTTTTGAGGATCTGCTTGTCCATTTGTTTTTCCCATTACTTGCCCAACTAAAAATGCAATTGAATTTTCCTTACCTTTTTTATAATCTGCCACCGCCTTCTCATTTTTCTCTATAATTTCTCGAACAATTGGCATGAGAGACTTTTCATCTCCCATAAACTGTATTCCTCCTTCTTTAATTAAAGTTTCCGGATCCCCACCGGTTTCTTCCATTTTCAACAAAAGATCCTTTGCGATTCTACTTGAAAGAGTTTCATTTTGAATAAGAAAAATAAGGTGGGCAAAATGCTCGGGAGAAATATTTACTCCTCGCATATCCTTTCCTTTTGTTTTTGCTATTCCACGCAAATCACTAGTAAGATAATTAAATAATAATTGTATATTTGCAGATTCAATTTTTTCTTTCAATTCTGAAACTGCCTCTTCAAAATATATCGCGCCATACTGATCATCGAGTAGATTGTCGACTTGGTGAGAAGTAAGATTGAACTCCTCTACAAAACGTTTTCTTTTTCCATTAGGAAGTTCAGGAAGCGAAGATCTAAGTGACTCAATGTATTTTTCGGTGAAAGTAAGTTCCGGTAAGTCTGGCTCAGGAAAATATCGATAATCATGAGCAGATTCTTTTGTTCTCTGGCTCACCGTAATACATTTCTGATCATTCCATCCGCGTGTTTCTTGAATTATTTTTTCTCCTGAATCAAGTAATTCACCCTGCCTTTTTATTTCATAATCAATAGATCCTTGTACTGAACGAAATGAATTTAAATTTTTTATTTCCACTTTTGTCCCCCATTCTTTATCTCCTTCTTTCATAAGAGAAATATTCACTTCAACGCGCATCTGCCCCTTTTCCATATCTGCATCGGAAATATTTAAACAACGTATAATTCTCTGAAGCTCCTTTCCAAAACAAAGTGCTTGCTCTCCATTTTTTATATCTGGTTCGGTAACCAATTCCATAAGCGGCACCCCCGCACGATTAAAATCAATAAGCGTGTAGTCGTCAGAATGTTTTGATGACGCCACATCCTCTTCAAGATGGACCCTTTTTATCCGCACGCCTTCCAAAAAACCACCCTCAACAAATGGGGCGTCATATTGAGAGATTTGATACCCCTTTGGTAAATCAGGATAAAAATAGCTTTTTCTATCAAAGTGGGATTGTCTCGAAATGGTCCCTCCAATGGCAATTCCAAGCTGTAAAACGCCCTCTACCGCCTTTTTGTTTATTGTTGGGAGCGTACCAGGGTGCCCCATACATATTGGACAAATATTGGTATTTGGAGATTTTTCGTCAGGATTATTCGCACACGCACAAAACATCTTACTTTTTGTTTTAAGCTCTGTGTGAATCTCAAGCCCTATGACTGGAATATACATATAATTCAATCATACCCAAATTTTAAAAAATAGAAAAGAAAAAACCAGAGGGATCACCTCTGGTTTCTTTATTATTCGGCTTTTTTAGGACATTTCGGACATACAAGTGCATATGAACCAAGTTGTTGCATCGTCACGCTGGTTGGATCATGAATTTCCATTTTACTTCCACAACATAAGCAACGTGCGGAATTTTTTTCTACCTCATCGCGCGGAGTATTTTTTTGAACGTCCGGTTTCCCGCATAAACCACGACTATGGTCATATTTTTTAACTACCACTATACATCTCCTTAAAAATGTGAAAAACTGCATTAAGGATCATCCATCATCAACAAAATGTCAAATAACAAGATTAAAATAAAACGGCTGTAATGATACAGCCGATTATAAATTACTCTTCTTCTGCAATAACTGAGGCAATAATTTTCCAAACTTTTTGATGAATTTCATTAATTAAAAGTAATGTTCCATTTTTTACACACTCAACCAGCTTATATTCTTCGGGCCACATATCCACAATTTGAAGATATGTTTCTTCTGCAGCTCTTAAATGGTTGATGTCGTCTTCGTGTATATCTCTTTTCTTTCCTTCCAGATATTTTCGCTCCCCTTTTTTATTTACAAGTTCCTGAGCAATTTCTGCAGGCACGTGAAGAACTATATTTAAGTCCGGCTTGGGAATGTTAAGAATATTAAATTCCAGATCATAATCCCATTTGAAAAATTCTTCGCGCTCACGCGGAGAAATTTTTGAACCTTGATGGCCAAGATTTGATCCAACATAGCGGTTTGAGATTACTATTTCTCCACGATCTATTGCCTCTCTTATTTTTGGACTTATATCAAACCTGTCCATTGCATAAAACAATGAAGCCTTATAATGCCCAACATCTTTCCAACCTCCATAGGCACCATTCAAATACTGCCGAACAAAAAAAGAAGATTCTTTTTCATATTGTGGAAAATCAAAAGTTGCCACTTTATAATTATTCACCTCCAATCTACTTTTCAGTAACCAAAACTGTTCAGACTTCCCAGAGCCATCAGTGCCTTCAATTACAAAAAATTTTCCCTTTTTCATGACTTATCTCCATAATATGTTAATGATAAAAACTAACTTTATTCTTCCACAATGGAGAAAAAAGAACAAGTAAACCCCGTTAGAAAATTCAGATTTATGAAACAAAGAAAATGTCATACGCCTCTCTCCACGCATGGCTTGGTTTCTAACGGGGTAAAAACCGCCAACAAAATTGCTGACGGTTTTTTACTTTTGTTTCAAAAATTAATCTACAACTTCAATTCCCATGTTGCGTTGCTTCGCTCCTTAGAAACCCACGCCCGCCTGCCTCGGGCAGGGTTTCTAAACGTTTCTCGTTATCACTCGAAACTATTTCCTTCACGGGGAAACACATTCGTTTTTCCCCGACCCCTTTTCCGCAACATAAAATTTAAATATTAAAAAATCCTGCTAGGAGCAGGATTTTTTTTCTAATCTACAATTTCAATTCCCATGTTGCGGGCACTTCCTTCGATAATCTTCATCGCTGCTTCTACGTTATTTGCGTTTAAATCAATCATTTTCTTCTCTGCAATTTCGCGAAGCTGCGCTTTGGTCACTTTTCCTACTTTTTGTTTATGAGGAATCGGTGATCCTTTTGGAACTCCCGCAGCTTTTCTGAGTAATGCCGATGCAGGAGATGTTTTTAGTTTGAAATCAAATGTCCTGTCTTGATAAATAGTGATTTCTGCAGGAACGATATCTCCCATCATATCCTTTGTTGCCTCGTTAAACTGCTGGCAGAACTGTTGAATATTTACTCCATGCTGACCAAGCGCTGGACCGATTGGCGGCGCTGGATTCGCCTTTCCTGCTTCAATTTGAAGTTTTAATACCGTTTTTATTAGTTTTGTTGCCATATAACATTATCCTTTTGCTCAAAGATGGTAGCGTACTTTTATTCTTGAGTCAAAAAATTATAACTTTCCAACTTGTAATGAATCTAATTCAACCACTGTGTCTCTATTGAAAATCGAAACAATGACTTTTACCTTTCCACGCTCTTCATCAATATCCGCAACCTTTCCTTCATAATCTCTAAATGGTCCATCACTGATACGTATTAAATCATTTTTCTTTAGATCAACATTGAACCGTGGCTCTTGTGGACCCATCTTCGACATAAGTTCGTCGATCTCTTCTTTTGAAAGTGGCGTTGGGGTCGTCGAATCCGCCCCCACAAACCCTGTAACACGAGGAGTATTTCGTACCACTGACCATGAATCATGATCCATAATCATATTTACTAGCACATATCCTGGGTAAATCTTTTCTTCTGTTGTATGTCGTTTTCCATTCTTCACTTTTATTTTTATTTCCTTCGGAACAACCACATCAAAAATTTTATCCCCCATAAGTAATGATTCAACGCGCTGTTTTAAATAACGTGACACCGCGTCCTCATATCCAGAGTACGTATGTATTGCATACCATCTTCGCTCTGCTTTCTCTTCTTCTTTTTGATTATAAATATTTTTATTCATAAAAATTTAAACAACGAGACGATCAAGTCCTTTAAGGAAAATAAAATCAATAATTCCCAAAAGTATAGCAACACCTATCGAAAATCCGACAACAAAAAGAGTATATCGCACAGTCTCTGCGCGTGTAGGCCAATTTACCCGTTTCAACTCCTGGCGGGATTCTTGTAAAAATATGTTAATGCGTCCAAACATAGAAATGTGTATGTGTGCTTAGATTAAGATTGAAGGACTTAAATGTCAAGATTTCGCACAGTACTCGCATGAGCCTGTATGAATTTCTTACGTGGCTCGACTGCTTCTCCCATAAGAATATCGAAGAGTTTATCTGCTTGTATTGCGTCGCCAATAGATACTCGTTTTAATATTCTATTTTCTGGATTCATTGTTGTCTCCCATAACATATCGGGATTCATTTCTCCTAAACCTTTATATCGCTGAATATTCCCCTCTCCTCCAAATGATTTTAGTATTTTATTTTTTTCTTCATCACTATATGCATATTGCACTTCGCGTCCTTTTTGAATATGGAAAAGCGGGGGCTGTGCAATATATAAATATCCCCCATCAATAATTTGTCGGAAATATCGATAAAACAACGTGAGAAGAAGTGTTCGAATGTGTGCACCATCAACATCAGCATCAGACATTAAAATAACTTTATGATAACGAAGTTTTGTAATATCAAACCTGTCTGAAATTGCGGTTCCTAATGCAACCACAAGCGAGCGTACTTCTTTATTCAAAAGCATTTTATCTACCCGCGATTTTTCAACATTCAAAATTTTTCCTTTAAGTGGCAAAATTGCCTGCGTTCTTCTATCTCGTCCTTGTTTACATGAACCCCCTGCTGAATCTCCCTCAACAATGAATAATTCTGATTCTTCTGCTTTTCGTGAAGAACAATCTGATAATTTTCCTGGTAATGTAAGCCCTTCAAGTGCACCCTTGCGAAGCACGGTATCTTTTGCAGCTTTTGCAGCTTTTCGTGCCTTTGCAGCAAGTAAATTTTTCTCAATAATACGACGCGCATCAGATGACCGTCTATCTAAAAATTCTTTTAATCCTTCATTTACTGTGGCCTCTACCGCAGTACGTGCCTCAGGGTTTCCAAGTCGAGCTTTTGTTTGTCCTTCAAATTGAGGTTCTCGTAATTTTATTGAGACAAGCGCAATAAGTCCTTCACGAACATCATCACCTGTGAGATTCTCATCAGCGTCCTTAAGGAAACCATTTTGTCTTGCATAATCATTCAATGTCCTCGTAAGCGCCGAACGAAATCCCGTAAGATGCATTCCTCCATCTGTAGTATAAATATTATTTGCAAAACTCATTTCCTCACTCTCCCCATCGCTCGTATAAAGAAATGATGCCTCAATATCAATCTTCTCCATTTCTTTATGTATATAAAACGGTTCGTCTTGAATAATTTCTTCTGTCTCGCTCACTAGATAATGGAGAAATGATTTTAATCCCCCATCAAAATAAAAACCATAAAATGACGGTTCGTCTTTTCTTGTGTCAATAACGTCTATATGGACACCTTTGGTAAGATATGCCTGTTGACGAAGATGGTCGGTGATTTTTTTTATATCAAATTCAATTTTTTGAAAAATTGTTGGATCCGCCTGAAATGTTATTTTTGTTCCTGTGGTGTCAGACTTTCCAATTTTCTTCACATTGTATTGCGGAATACCTTTTTTATATTCTTGCACATATACTCCCCCATCCTTATGAACCTCCGCTTTCATTCGTATTGAAAGTGCATTCACAACAGAAACACCAACTCCATGAAGTCCGGATGAAATTTTATATGAATCCCCTCCAAATTTTCCTCCCGCATGAAGTGTACACAACGCCGTCTCAAGCGCTGACTTTTTCGTTTGTGGATGTATATCAACGGGAATACCTCGCCCATCATCGGTGACCGATACAATTCCATCTTTCAAAAGTTCAATGGTAATTTTCTTCGCGTATCCTCCAATCGCTTCATCGAGTGAATTATCAACAATTTCCCAAATTAAATGGTGTAATCCGTCAACCCCGGTTGATCCAATATACATTCCTGGCCTTTTTCGAACGGGATCAAGTCCCTCAAGAATATAAATATCCTTTGCGCTATAAGAAGATGATTGAGTCTTTTTTTCGTCTTTTTTACTCTCCTTTGCCATAAAAATAATGCCATTTTGGCACCCCTTTATTCTATCAGATTTCATATAAAAATGGAAGTCTTAAAAGATCAAAAAACACCCATTTTTGCTCATAAATTTCGATGTATAGCAACAAAAAAATGAGCCCAGTTTTTGAAGCTCATTTTTATATAATTAATTCTCTTTTTTTGTGACAATGAGGCCTTGGACATTCGGCAATAATTTCCGTAAATTTTTTACTTTTTCCATGATAATTCATGCTTCCCTCTTTTTCGAAGACGATTTTTCCCCGCACATGAATTCCACAAAAACAGAGGTAATGCACATATCGTACCGCTTTTATTTTCTCATCGGTTGCCTCTACTACATGAATTGATCGTGTGATACAAATACTACAAACAGAAACATATTGAACCGTTCCATTCCCACGCATCGGAAAAAGAAGTTCATGTTCCGCCGTCACTCCACAGTGTTCACAGAAAAATATCTGATTTTTTTCCATAACCCACCACACTTATTTGAAATAAACTCCTTTTATTATAGCAAAAAACCTAGCAATATAAGTGCTAGGTTTTTATTTTTTCATTTTTTCAAAAATGAACGCGATACAGTCAGTTGCCACCTCATTCTCGGTTTGCGATGCGTTGATTATCTGCCAACTGAACTTTTTCGCCACATATAAATACTTAGAAGAAAGGATTTTTGCAAATCCATTTTTGTTTTTCATCAAGCGCATAAATATAATTCAGTGTTTCAAACGCTCTCCCGGAAAGCAATTGTTCAATATCAGCAATGGTATCCTCCAAAAATACAATTGGCACACTTCGGGTCATTCGATGCTGCGCTGATTTAAGATAATGTTTGTCCACCCCGTTAGAAGCTTTAAGATTGTTTTCTTTTAAAATCATAATAAAAGCCGATAGGCGGCTTCGCCTTTAGTCTCGTTATAATAATAACTTAATTTTGAGCTTCTAACGGGGTTCATGTTATTTTCTCTTCCAAAATTTTAACCCCGACGTTTTGTCGGGGCTCCGACCGAAACGTCGGAGTTTATCAGAAAGTAAAACTCGCACACCCAGCAATTCAAGTCCGATAAAAGCCAGCCACGAACCGGGTGTAAAAGGGGTAACAAGAGCGGCAAGCCCCAGAAGAATTAAAATAACGCCGACCGCTTTTTTGATTCTCGGTCTGTTATGGATATATTCTTTAATAATTTTAGGTAAGTTCGTAAACATTTAAATTGATTTTCTTCGATAAAAGAATTTGCGTATCTCTTCGACCAGAATAATTGACCCGGCAATTGGAATAATGGTAAGCCATTCCGAAAGCGAGAGTGGTGTGGTGTGTAAGATTTTCTGCAAAAATGGCGTATAGAGCGCGGCAAATTGTAGAAATATAACTATCATTGTGGCGCCAACTAGAAACTTATTAGAAAACGGATTCATCTGAAAAATAGATTTGCTTTCGGATCTGCAATTCCAAGCATTGAACCATTGAAACATAGCAAGCGTTGTGAGTGAAATTGTCAAAGCCTTAGTAAGGTCAGTTTCAAAGTATCCTTTGAAAAGATAGAGTGTTCCGATAGCCATCGGTAATGCCATTAAAAACATTCTTTGCGCCATAAGTCCGTCCACAATCCATTTTTTGGGTCGCTCAAATTTTCCTTGCATAAGTCCTTTTTCTTTTGGTTCCATAGCGAGAGCAACATCAAGGAAGCCGTCAGTAATAAAATTAAGCCAGATGATTTGAGCGGCGAGAAGAGGCAATGGGTATCCCAAGACAAGTGCACCCGCGATAACCAATACCTCGCCCGCACTCGTGGAAAAAAGATAAAGAATGACTCTTTTGATTGTCTTATAAATCCCCCTGCCTTCTTCGGCGGCTGAAACTATACTTGCAAAATTGTCGTCTAAAAGCACAATATCCGAAGCTTCTTTGGCTACCTCGGTTCCAATTTTTCCCATTGCCACACCAAGGTCAGCGGCAACAAGCGACGGCGCATCATTCACACCATCCCCAGTCATGGCTACAATTTCACCTCGCTTGCGATAGGCCTGAATGATGCGAAGTTTATAATCCGGCGTAACCCGGGCAAAGACACTGGTGCGGGCAAGTTTTTCCGCTAGCTCATCATCAGACATTTTGTCGATTTCTTCCCCAGTAAGAACACTGTCACCTTCACGCCAAATATCCGCCTCTTTCGCAATTGCCTGCGCTGTCAGACGATGATCCCCCGTGATCATTACCACACGCATATCTGCCGATCGCACTCTTTGCATTGCTTCTTTAACTTCGCCGCGGAGCGCGTCATTCATGCCAAAAAAACCAACAAAAGTGAGTGACGGTATCGCATTTTCATCAACGCTTAGTCCGGTATCTGGATTGATGGCATAGGCCACTACCCGAAAACCATCTTGTGCAAGATTATGGAAAACTGATTCTAATTCTTTTTTCTTTTCTTCGCTCAGAGTTTCGGTTCCATTTTTGTGCCAGATATTTTTACAAAGCTCAAGCACTTTCTCTGGTGCGCCAACGATAGTAAGAAAATTTTTGTCGTCCACCGCTCGAATTGTGGCGTGATACTTTTTTTGATAGTCAAACGGTAATTCAAAAATTTTTGGTGTTTCCTGCTCCAATGCGTTGCGGCGAAATCCAATCTTTTCAGAAAGCACCAACATCGCTGCCTCGGTGGGATCACCAGCAATCTTCCAAGTACTGGTTTCTTCCAAATATGACAGTCGCGCGTTAGCGCAGAACGCCGCAATTCTTCCGCTAAAAAGAAGTTCCGGGTGATTTAATGGATCAATAGTTTTACCATCAAAAGCTGCTTCGCCTTTTGGCTCGTATCCATTACCTGTAATGTTAAAAATTTTTCCGTCCACATACACGCGTTGAATAACCATTTCGTTTCTAGTGAGCGTTCCGGTTTTATCCACAGCAATAATTTTTGTTTGCCCCAATGCTTCCACTGCCTGCAAACGCTTCACCAACACATTGCGCTTCGACATTCTCCGAACGCCAGTTGCCAAAACTAAAGTCATTACAATCGGCAATCCCTCCGGAATTATAGACACTGAAAGCGCCACCGCAATGGTAAACATTTCTTTAAGGGATTTACCAGAAAGAACACCAAGAACAATAAGAGAGGTGATAATGACGGCTACCGTAACGATAATAACGCGAGAAAGATAACGAATATTAGTTTTTAGAGGAATCTCGGTATCAATCGAGGATATTTTCTGCGCAATTTTTCCAATTTCTGTTGCAAGTCCGGTAGCCACAACAATCGCAGTGCCATTTCCACTCAAAATGTGTGTACCTTTAAATACCATATTTTTCTGATCCGCCACTGGCAGATTGTCAGCGGGCGCTACTGTATCGGTTTTAGTCACTGGTTCTGATTCTCCAGTAAGACATGCCTCATCAACTTTCAGGATATTGGCGAAAATAATTCGTGCGTCAGCCGGCACTTTTTCTCCTTCTTGCAATACAATAATATCCCCGGGCATTACCTCGATATCTGGGACGACGAGTTCTTTTCCATCGCGCAATACGGTTGCCGAAGTTTCGGCAAACTTTTTCAAAGCAAGCAGGGTATTTTGCGCCTTGCCTTCCTGAATTGTGCCCACAATCGCATTAAAAAGAAGCACCGCGAAGATAATCAAAGCGTCAATAATTTCTCCCATCGCAAATACAATACCTGCCGCGCCAAAGAGAATATAAATCAGCGGACTTTGAAATTGCCGCAAAAAAATAAGGAGCAAACCATCCACCTTCCCTTCGGGAAGTTTATTGAGTCCATATTTTTGAAACCGCTCAGTCGCTTCTTCTTTTGTCAGACCATGCTCACGCGAGTGAAGTACCACAAGAATTTCCGGAATTGTTTTGGTATGCCATCCAGCCTGCGCCGAGACTTCGGCGGGCAGGGAAAGTTGTTTTGTCATAGGATTATTTCATCAAATCATCAATACTAACACTCAACCCCTTGGCAATTTTCATCACTGTTTGGATTGACGGCTTTGTTATCACATTTGATTCAATTTTAGTCAGCGTTGTATAGGGAATATCGCACTTTCTCGCGAGAGCGTCTTGCGTC
>Ga0265292_1000684_pt1 | contig 40871 bp, 35 predicted proteins | sample Munlanlewell296A_FD_189080 | JGI IMG/M metagenome (GOLD analysis project Ga0265292, IMG submission 189080) | Leachate microbial communities from a municipal landfill in Southern Ontario, Canada - Leachate well 296A | ecosystem: Engineered > Solid waste > Landfill > Unclassified | place: Canada... | reverse complement strand
GGTGTTGGTCTGGCAAGAAAAATAGGAATGGACCTTGCGCTCACACAATTTGATTATTCGAATTCCGGTAAAAATATTTTAATCTGTCTTGATGCAGACTGCACAGTTTCAAATAATTATCTTGAGTCAATCATTCAAGCGTTCAAGCAATCGGACACACACACCGCTTACGTTCAATATGAGCACATACTTCCGAAAAACGAGAGCGAACAGCGAGCTATAATCTGCTACGAAATTTTTCTCCGCTATTATGTGCTAGGGTTACAATATGCGAACTCACCATTTGCTTTTCCAACTATCGGCTCAACAATGATCTGTGATTATGAAAGTTATATTAAGATCGGCGGGATGAACAAAAAGAAAGCCGCAGAAGATTTTTATTTTATGGAAAAACTGGCTAAGATCACAGAGATCAAAAAGATTAGTGCTGCAAAAGTTTATCCGTCAAGCCGCGGCTCATGGCGCGTACCGTTTGGAACCGGGCAAAGAGTAAATAGATTTTTTGCAGGCACTCATAACGAATATCTATTATATAATTCAAAGTCGTTCGATGTTCTGAAATCTTGGTTGAAAATTTATAGCTCGAAAGAAATTTTTGATGCTGATTATTATTTTAAATCTGCTTCAGCAATTCATAAGTCTCTTTATGATTTTCTTGTACAAAATTCTTTCGAAGATACTTGGAATAAGATTCTAAAAAATTCTAAATCCGATGAACAGAAACAAAAGCAGAAACAAATTTGGTTTGATGGATTCCGCACATTGAAATTAATTCACTATCTCCGCGATAATGGATTCCCTTTGATAAATATGTTTGAAGCACTAGATGAAATTTTTAAATTTACAAACCTGTCTGCCGACAGGCAAGATTACAATTTACAATTTAGGAGAAGAGAAGTAATTCCTTCTATCGAAGAACAAATCGAATACCTTTATCTGTTAAGAAAACTTGCTTGAAGCTTTTCGACTTATGACTCGAAGCTCATCTTAGAATCTCACTCGAAACTTGATTATATTTTGCCCGCATTTTTTCCCGACTAAGTTGGGATTTATAAGAGGAAAAATGGAAATCTACGAAAAACTGAAATCTATAAAAGAGAAGTATGATAAGATCAATGAGGATTTATCCGATCCGCGCAATCTTTCCGATCAATCTAAACTTATATCACTCAGCAGAGAGAGAAGCAGTCTTATAGATCTCGTTGAAGCTTTTAATGAATACGACAACTTGGTTAAAAATATAAATGGCAATCAAGAAATTATAGACAGCGGCGATGATAAAGAGCTTACAGAAATTGCAGAGAGTGAACTTAGCGAGCTAAGAATAAAACGCGATGCAATGGAAGAGAGAATAAAATTTCTTCTAGTGCCGAAAGATCCCGACGATGATAAAGATGTAATTATGGAAATCCGCGCCGGTACAGGCGGAGACGAAGCCGGATTGTTTGCCGCAGATCTATATAGAATGTATTCCCGTTATGCAGAAATCCGAGGATGGAAAAAAGAGATTATTGATTCGAGCGATACAGGTATCGGCGGAATTAAAGAAATAATTTTTAGTTTAACCGGTTCAAGTGTTTTTGCAGACTTGAAGTTCGAGAGCGGCGTTCACCGTGTGCAGCGCGTTCCGGCAACTGAATCAAACGGAAGAGTTCACACATCTGCCGCATCAGTTGTTGTGCTTCCAGAAGTTGAAGATGTTGAAGTGAATATTGATCCGGGCGATCTTCGTATTGATGTTTACAGAAGCGGAGGCGCCGGAGGACAAAACGTTAACAAAGTAGAAACCGCAATTCGCATAACACATATTCCAACCGGCTTAGTTGTACAATGTCAGGATGAACGCTCGCAATTGAAGAACCGCCAGAAAGCAATGAAAGTTTTGAAAGCAAGATTATACGATAAGAAATTATCAGAACAGAACAGCGAAATAGCTGCCGCTCGCAAGTTAATAGTAAAACGCGGAGACAGGAGCGATAAAATTAGAACTTATAACTTTCCACAAAACAGAGTAACAGATCACAGAATTGGATTAACTCTCTACAACCTTTCGGAAATTATTGAAGGTGATCTGCATGAACTTGTAGAAAAATTAAAACTTGCAGATCGTGCTGAGAAACTTCAAGCGAGTTAAAATTTCTTTAACAGTCACGCATCATTTCATTAGGTAATCGCTGGTGACAACTTTGTTCTCTTCGGGCGTTGTAAGACAATAAGTGAATCCGCCCTTTAATGAGTAAGCCCCGACTTCTCCACTTTTTGAAATTGCCAAATAACTAATGTTGATATCGGTAAAATCTTTCAATGATTTATAAAGCCGGTTAATAGCAGACTCGCAAGCTTTCTGCGGAGATAGACCCTCTCGCATTTTTTCAACAACTAAAAAACTTCCGACTGTTCTCATAACATATTCGCCGTTACCTGTTGAAACAGCTCCCCCAATTTCATTATCAACAAAAAGCGCTGCACCGATAATTGGTGAATCGCCCACGCGGCCATGTAATTTAAATGCTAATCCGCTTGTAGAAACACCGCCGCTGAGATTATTCATTTTATCTATTGCCAGCATACCGATGGTATCATGATTATCTTTTTTAACTTGCTTCTCCTTCCATTTTAGCCAGGCATTCCTTGCATTTTCAGTTAAAAGATTTTCTTCTTTAAATCCGTTTTCGAGAGCAAATTTTTTAGCGCCGTCTCCAGCAAGCATAACGTGTTTTGTTTTTTCCATTACGAGCCGCGCAACGGAAATCGGGTGCATTATATCCTCAATAAATGCTACAGAGCCGGCATTTCCTTTCCAATCCATAATTGAAGCATCCAAAGTTACTTTGCCGTCTGCATCGGGTAGCCCGCCGTATCCAACCGAAGAATCATTCGGATCAGCTTCTGTAATTTTAATTCCTTCTTCAACAGCATCTAAAGAACTTTTTCCTTGCAGTAATACTTCCATTGCCCGTGCATTTGATTTCAAATTAGGCGACCACGTGGAAACAACTATTGGACCATTAGATAATTTTGAACCGGAGAAAATATTTGTAGGAGATAATTGATTTAGCAACAAGCCGCTTCCTGCTATAGCCCCGGCTTTAACAAAATCACGGCGTGTGATCTTCATTTTTATCTCCCAGCTTTTTTTGTTTGATATTCTGATTTATGGAAATCAGATCGGGTCTTTCTTCAAATAATTTTAAAATATCATTGAAAAGAAATATTTTCTTTGAATGATATAATGCTTTATAAATTTCTTCAACTAATTTAAAATCTTCTTCTGTATCAACGGTCCATCTATGAAATGAATAATCTTTTGGATTCGGATAATTTTTAATTATGAATAATTTTGAATGTTCATAAATAAACGGGGTTACATGTTCCCGCTCATATTCTTTTGATGCATGATAGAAAGCTTTCCGAAGTGCGTTGAAAGAAAATATTTCTACATCTAATCCGCGTGGAAATGTGCGGTGAATTGTATTGCTGAGATAATCGAAATACTTCAGTTCATTTAATTTGTTGAACGTCTCTATCATTCGATCAATTATTTCTGGATCAATCAAGGGACAATCCGCTGTAATTCTTATAATAGTATTAGCGCGGAATATTTTTGCAGCTTCGAAGTAGCGCGATAAAACATCATTAGAGCTTCCGCGGTAACAAGGGATAGTATTAAGTTTGCAATATGCTTCAACTTGATCATCATCCGCTTCAGTTGTTGTAGCAACAACAACTTTATTGATAAGTTTTGAATGTGAAATCCGGTTGACAACATGCTTAAGCATCGGCTGGTCAATCAAATTCTTAAATATTTTTCCCCGCAAGCGCATTGAACCAAATCTCGCTTGAACAATTGCTACTACGCTAATATTTTCTTTTCTATCAAGCAATTAAATCCCAGCTTAATGGTGTTCCTTTTTCAATATCTGCAGAAGCTTTTTTGCCAAGAATATCTTTTAAGTATTTTGGGGCAAGTCCGTGAGAAGGGCGGATAGATCGAATATTATTTTCTGTAAACACTTCACCGGCGGCAATATCCGTTACTGCAAAAAGAGAACGGGCAAATGTTCTGCTCTTTTTTATTTTATCTGATAACTCAAAACCGGCATGACCCAAAGCTTTTTCTACTTGTCTTATTTCATCAACCATTTTTTTAAATTCAGCAGGTTCTAAAGAGAACGAAGAATCCGGGCCGCCGATTTTCTTATCTAAGATAAAATGTTTTTCAATTATTCTTGCGCCCATAGCAGCGGCGGCAATTGGAACGGTTGTGCTTAGTGTGTGATCCGATAAACCCGCAACCACATCAAATTTTGATGCAAGAAGCGGAATCATTTTTAGATTTGCATCTTCTATCTGAGCGGGATATTCCGATGTACATTTTAGCAAAGCGATTTGATTATTACCCGATCGTCTGCACGCTTCAACAGCATCTCTAATTTCTTCTTCAGTTGCAATTCCGGTAGAAATGATAATTGGTTTTCCTTTTGATGCTGCATATTCGATCAAAGGAATATCTACAATTTCAAATGATGCGATTTTGTATGCGGGCACATTCATATTCTCTAGAAAATCCACGGAGCTTTTATCGAATGGCGTTGAGAAAAATATTAGTCCAAGTTCTTCAGCAAGTTGTTTTAATTTCGGCTGCCATTCCCAGGGTGTATATGCAGTTTGGTAAAGCTGATATAAAGTCGCACCGTCCCAAATTGTGCCTTGTTCGATTTTGAAATAATCTTTATTGCTATCTATTGTAAGGGTGTCTGCAGTATAAGTTTGTACTTTAACTGCATCGGCGCCGCAATCTTTAATTGCTTTGATAGATTGAACGGCAAGATCATAACTATGATTATGATTAGCGGAGAGTTCCGCAACTATAAGTACTTTATTTTCTGTTGCGGTGTTGAAATTTCCGATTCTGAAATTCATTTTTTGTATAGAATAAATTTTAAAAATCGTTTTTCATTAACTATTGATTCATCATTTTGTATAAAACCGGCAGATTTGAATCCATTAATAGAGGAAATATTATCGGGAAGAATGTAAGCTGTAATAGTTGAAATATCCTTCTCTGAAAATATTTTTGTGCACGCCTCTTTCAAAATGTTTTTCGAAAAACCCTTTCCTCTAAATTCATTTACAATGCTGATGCTTACTACTGCATCGGCTTTATTAATATCAAACCGTACTTGCCCTATAAAATTGTTTTTCTTATCAAAAGCCAACAGAAATATATAATCTTCTTTCTTAATTTTCTCGGCAAACCATTGTATATGATCGCCTAACTCAATAGTGTTAGAATTAATAGATTGACTCCTAACGACCGGATCATTAGACAAATCGAACACTTTTTGTGAATCAACATCAGCAGCGCTTCGTAAATAGAATCCATATAAAGCACAGACATTTTCTATAAGATAATTGACCACACGAATCGAACCTTGTCCATCAACATTTTTCTTTCCAATTCTGCTTAATTTCTTACGGACTGTAATTGATTGTAAAGTTTGCATTTGTTCAATGATTCTTCTTGTAAAGTTTACATCGCTATAATAAATTGTATTTAGCAAAAATCCTTTTCTTTTCCATTCTTGAATATTGTTCTTTTGATTTTCGGCAACTACAATTGCAATTGAGGGTGTACCGCAAGCGGCAAGTTCGTATAGTGTTTGTCCAGCAGCTGTAATTGCAATATCGGAAGACAACATCAAATAGCGCATAAGTGAAGCCGGTGGTGAATAAAATAATTCTGTTGTGCTGTCGCGGAGGTTTTCAATTTCATTTTTGTTTATGAAGCTGCTTCCGATTACAACTTTCTTTTTTATGGCCGGAAAACTTTCCTGCAGCGACTTTAATATTGAACTTGTTAGATTCTGACTGTCTGTTGCGCCGATTGTTATTAGAATTGAAGAGAGTTCCCTATTGAATTTTCTGCTTTCTGCATTCCAAAATTCTTTTCTAAGAGGAATATATTTTGTCCCTAGCAGAGATTCCTTACCGGGTTTTTTCTTATAAGGAAAAGTTTCCGCGTTAATCGTCCCGTTCAATATAATTCCGTCCGGGTAATCTAAACGGAGAGTGTCGTCTATAAACAGCGATACTTTAGCGTGCTTTGAAATATTATCGTAAAAATCTTTTCCTGCCAGATAAGAATCTATGATTATAACATCACTGTTCTTTATGTCACCTATTAATTTTGTCGGGTGAGCAGCCCAGTCTATAATCTTATGATTTGAATCCGGAAGGAGCGATTTAACATTATCATCGCCATTAATATAAAGTGTAGCATGAATAAATCTTTCTTCAAATGCTTGATAGAGTGAGAGGCATCTGGTGATGTGTCCATAACCGGTCTTTGAAAATCCTTCGGTAATAATGGAGATCTTCATTTTATCTTATCAAGTGTAGCGATAATTGTATTCGAAATATATTCAAGGTCTTCTTCTGTTAGAGCAGGATACATAGGTATAGATAATTCCCGCTCATAAAATCTCTCTGCAACCGGGAAATCATGGGCTTTGAATCCAAAGTTCTTTCGATAAAATGGTTGAAGATGAACAGGAACATAATGCACCTGGCAATTGATATTTTTCTCTTTCAATTTTAAAAAATAATTCTTCTTAGAAATTTTTAATTCGCTAAAATTTATCTGAAGCGGGTAAAGATGATATGAGTGTTTTGCAAATCCGGAAACTTTTGGAATAATAAAACGACTATCCTTTCCAAAAATCTTATCATAGTATTCGGCAATTTGTCTCCGTCTTCCGATATTAAACTCTAACTTCATTAATTGACTTATTCCAAGCGCACATTGAAAATCAGTGATGCGATAATTAAATCCGGGTTCATGCATTTCATAATACCATGGTCCGTCATTCTTTTCTAAAACAGATTCATCTTTCGTCATTCCGTGAGTGCGAAGTGTTTTAATTTTATTATCAAGCGCTTCATTGTTTGTTAAAACTGCTCCGCCTTCGCCCGTTGTTATATGTTTTACGGGATGAAAACTAAGATTAACAGCATCGGCATATTTTGGAGCGTATTGAATTTCATCTTTGTATTCAGCGCCGAGAGCGTGGCAATAATCATTGACAAGTTGAAATCCGTATTTTTCTTGTAAAGTTTTTAATGCGCTCCAATCGCATGGATGACCGGCGTAATCAACAGCAACAACTGCTTTCACTTTTCTGTTTCGGATCGAATATTGTTTCAGTTTCCATTCGAGCTCGTTCGGGTCAATCGTATAACTTGATTCATTGATATCTACAAAATCCGGTATTGCACCAACGTAAATAGCACAGTTAGCACTTGCCAGAAATGTGATTGGCGATGTGATAACTATCTCATCTTTTTTCCAACCTAATCCTAAAGCGATTAAATGAAGTCCGGCGGTTCCATTTGAAACAACAGAAGCAAATTTTCCTCCGAACTTATTATTCAGAGCTAGCTCGAATTTTTGAATTGTCGGTCCTTGGGTGAGCCAATCGGATTTTAGTGTTTCGATAACCGCCTGAATATCGGAATCATCAATTGATTGCCGTCCGTAGGAAAAGCTTTTGGTTATCGGTTGTTGGTTGTCGGTTGTCGGTTTCTTCATTTTGATTTTATTGATGAGATTAATGAATTTATCTTTTTACCCAATATGGTGTAATTATTTTTCAGTTCTTCGAATAAATTATCTTCTAAGTAACCCAAATCTTTGGCAAGTATTAAATGATATTTTGTTTCTTCTACTGAGCCGCGCGAAATAATTAAAAACTGTAAGAATTCTTTTTTAGAAAATCTCCCCATTCCTTCTGAAATATTTGCCGGAATGGATTGTGCTGATCTGATAATTTGTTTCGTAAGTATATAATCTTCTGATTTAGGAAATGATTTAACAACCTTATAAATTTCTAGAACCAGAAAATGAGAAAGTTTCCAAATTTCTAAGTCCTCAAACGATTTGATTTTATTTGTCATTACTTACCGATAACTGATAACCGACAACAGATAACTTTTATTGACCACCGATCACATTTTCTTTTATTAATCTCTTCAGCTCTTCAACAGAAAGAAACCATTCATTCGTTCCGCTGTTATATTTGAACCCGTATTCGCAAAACTTTCCGGCTTTGCCGCTGCTTGCAGTCCGGAATTTTTCAGTATTCCAAAGTTTTAACTGTTCATTATCGCCAAGCTGAACGGACGGAAGAATAACAAAATATTTTTCAAACTCAATCGTGTTAAGTGCATCTGCTTCTGTAATCATTTCTTCGTGTATCTTTTCACCAGGACGAATTCCCACTTCCTGTATTTTACAATCTGGTGCTACTGCCTTAGCTAAATCTAAAATTTTAAAGGAAGGAATTCTCGGAACGAACAATTCGCCACCCCACATAATATCGAAACAGCTTAATACAAAATCTACGCCTTCTTGAAGCGTAATATTAAATCGTGTCATTCTTTTGTCTGTAATTGGAAGTACGCCGGTTTTCTTTTTTTCTATGAAAAATGGAATAACCGAGCCGCGGCTTCCCATAACATTTCCATAACGTACAACGGAAAATTTTATATCGTGTTTACCTTTATAATTGTTGGCTGCAGTAAAAAGTTTATCGGATGTTAATTTAGTTGCACCGTAAAGATTTATTGGTGCGGCGGCTTTATCTGTGCTAAGTGCAATAACTTTTTTTATGCCGCTTTCAAAGCAGGCATCAATTACATTTTGTCCGCCGATTATATTTGTTTTAACCGCCTCAAACGGATTGTACTCGGCAGCGGGAACTTGTTTGAGGGCTGCCGCATGAACAACTATATCTACATCTTCCATTGCGCGAGTTAACCTCTTTACTTCGCGGACGTCGCCGATAAAGTAACGTATCAGCACGCCGTCTTTCCTAAAACGCGGATTCTGCTGCATCTCATATTGCTTCAGCTCATCCCGACTGTAAATAATAATTTTTTTCGGATTGTAGCGTTTAAGAATAGTCTCAATAAATTTTTTACCAAAAGAACCGGTTCCGCCGGTTATTAGAATCGTTTTACCGTCCATAAATCCTCGTGTTTAACTAATGGCAAATTTAGGAAAATTATTATTCTGTTTGGCCTGAATTTATCTGATACGCTGAATAAGTAATTTATCCAGTATACCATTAGGCAGGCGTTGTTGAGTTGTCTTGGTCAAAAAAAATAATTTTATTACAGTTTCTTCTCCAGTACTAGCGTATGACTTGTATTTGGATAATTGCGAATAGTATCTTCCTTATAAAATTTGATGCTGCAATTCGGGATCTTCTTTGCGATGCTTAATAGATCAAGGCAGTAACCGAGTTTTGTCATTCGCCATTTTTCGTACATGTTGGCATTATGAATTGTGGGTTCGCATAATACTACACCTTTCCGGCTAACTCGAAAAACTTCAGTTAAAGCTAGTTCGGCGTTTGCTTGTCCCAATTGCTCTAGAACATGATTTGTAAAAACAACATCATAAGAGTTATCGGGCAAATTGATTTTTGTAACGTCGCCAAGGAAGAGTTCCTCATAAAACGATTCATGAATTAAATTTACAATACATGATGCCACGCGTGAATGAGTGTATTCGAATCCTGAAATTTTCATTTCCGGTTTTGATTTTGCCAGGAGATACATATTCAGTCCGGCGCCGCAGCCCGCGTCAAGCACAGTTGGGTTTTGTATTCCGCTGCACATGGACGAAATATGCTCGATCAATTCAATTCTCGGCCACGCGTTTTTTCCCATCAGAATTTTTCCGTTATGTTTTAACGGTTGAGTTGCAGCAAGGATTCTCAAACTCTCATAGTCGTCGCTGTAGCGGGAATAAGTTGACTTGCCGTGTCGGTGCGTAAATTTTATTATACCTTTACAATCGCCAAGAACCTTAAATGTTTTTTCAAGGTTGTTTATGTAGGAAAATTTTTTCGGCAGTGCGGTTAAATATTCGGCAAAAGATTTCGGATAATAACAATATCCCAGTACGCTTGTTGCTTTATCCAAACTTTTTTGAAAATTGCTCCAGTCATTGTATTCCGGGTGATTACTCTGTCTGTGCTCAATTATATTAATCTTTTTCTTGAGATTAATTTCTTTACATACTATTTCAAATTGCTTTTCGGTTGCGTTCATCTTGGTTGATCTTTCAGAATTATGATTTTCGAATATGGGCTTAATCTATCCAATTATTTTGTCAAAAAGTTCTTTATTCAAAAAATATTTCTCGATTTGCTTATCATGATAAAACCCTTCAAAAAACGGAACATATTGTTCATAAAGTTTATGAAGTTTTTCCATCTTATAATTTTCAAAAACCCAAAGATGCTTTTTGAACTTCCACAGTTTCGAATAAACCGCGCGGTTGTAGAGCGGTCCTGCGATTCTTATTAAAACATAAACGAGCCAATGCCAGAAATGGAATTTATATTGTGATCGGTGATTGGTGATTAGTGTTTGGTTATCTGTTATCGGTTGTCGGTTATCGGAATCAAAATATTTGTTAATTGTTTTTTGAAAATAGTGTGCGGCGCGGATGTGATTCATTCCATCGCCAAAACCAATAATATCTTTGATAAGTCCTTTTCGCATTGAATCTTTCTCGGCACTGTAAAAACTTTCAACTTTTCCGGTCGAATAAAATTCGTCAATTAATTTTTGTAACGAATTATAATCTTGAACAATAGCCGAACCTTTATAAAGCGGATCGCGGTTGAATTCTATTTCGGGATTGATAAAAATTGTTTGTTTTTCCATCAACCAGCTTTCAAGCGCAGTAGTAGATTCGAAGCAAGTCCAAATATCTGAAACGCTGATCAGATCATGGATTGATTCTTCTTCGCACAAATAAACTACATTATTGTAATGAGCCAACTCGCTCATTTCGTTTTTTACCGGCTCGGTTCTTTCGGGTGCATTTTCTTGCGGATGCTGTTTTAAAATGAATAGCGCTGAAGGATTGTTGATTATCGTTTGCTCTAAAATATCTCTCACTTTTTTCCGTTGATCTTCAATCCATTTTAATTTACTCTCATCACCTTTTGCCCAAACAAGCAATTCGTTTCTTCCGCGGGAATGATCGAGCTTACCGAATGCCCATCCCGCATAACCGATTACTTTTTTGAATTGAGTACTGCTGTACTTGCGGAGGAATTCTTCTTTCTGCATGAACTTATAAATTGTATAACGATCGAATCCTACGCCGCCGGTTACTACAATTTTATCTTTTGCCTCCGGAACTTCATTTCTTAAATATTGCGCAGTTCGTTCGTTCCAGCAGCAAACAAAATCTTGATAAAATTTTTTATCGCGGTTGAATCCCCAGTAATCAAAACTGCCGTCTGTTCTAAAATTTCCTTCAGAAATAAGGGCAAACAACGGAATATTTTGTTCATGAGCGATCTTTGAAATTTGAAAATAGAGATTACTTCCGATAGTATTTGCTTGTAAAATTATATCCGGCTTAATGCGGTAGATTTGATGAATATCTATATTAAGCGCATGATGAAATTCGCAGTTCAAGAATTTTTCTGCAAAGTATCTGATAGGCAGCATCATTTCAACATCACGCCCGACAGCAAAATCCGTAAAGCAAAGTATTTTTATTTTTTTGTTCATATTTATGGTTGTGTCATTCTGAAAGAGTCCGGCAGTTGCCGGACGACTGAAGAATCTGAGACTCTTCGCTTTGCTCAGAGTGACATTTTAATGTTTTGTTATTTGATCTAAATAACCCGCCAGCTTCTTAGTTAAATTTCTATTTGAGTATTGAGAAATATCCGTTTGGTTCGACGGCAAATTGTTTTGCCTAAATTTTTCGTATAAATCTTTTACTGTACTAATTATTTTCTCAAGATCATTGAAATCACAAGTGTAACCGGCATTAACACCGTGAACAATCTTTGAAGCATCGCTTTCTTCCGGACCGATAACAAGTATCGGTCTGCGTGAAGCAAGATACTCAAAAAGTTTTCCGGGAAGTCTGCCGTTAACATTCGGCATATCGTTTAGAATAAGTAATAATACTTGCGAACGGTGCATCCGTTCAAGAGTTTCTTTTCTTGAAATATGATCGGATAGATTAAGATTACCAGTTAATCCAAGTAATTTAATCTCATCAACGATTGCATGACCGACAAATCCAACTAACTCAATCTCCAGATCGTTCGCAAATTGGTTGTTTTCTTTTGCGATAATTGAAAGCGCTTTCCATAATATTTTCGCATTTCGATCCGGACCCATACTACCGAAATGACTCAAAGTAAATCTTTTTGATAGTGGTACATTTATGTTTTGAAAATCATCTTCATCATATCCCCAAACTATCACGCCAACATCTTTAGCACCGATTGATTCAAGATTGTTTTTCCATGTATCGCTGCAGATTGTAATTTTATCAGCCCATCGGAACACAAGCTGTTCTTTTTTCGAATGAATTTTTTTCGATACCGGATTTAACATTAGCTGCGGGAAATAATCTACTTGCGTCCATGGATCTTGAAAATCAGCATGCCATGGAATTCCTAAATTTTTCTTCACTCCGTACGCGATCATGTGAGTAGATTGAGGCGGACCGTTGGTGAATAAAACATCAACCGGATTTTTCTTTAAGAAGTTGGATAAAAATTTTACAGAAGGACGGATCCAAAATTTTCTTGCATCGGGAATAAAAATATTTCCGCGAATCCAAATGCCAAGTTTATAACCGAAGCTTGGTTTTTCTTCTTCAATAAAAACATTGTGAATCCGCTCTTCTTTTTTCTTACCAGTGATGAACTTAAATAAATTATACGGTTCCCAAATTTTTGTTTTTAAAATTCGAACACCGTTCGGTATATCCTTAAAATTTCCTTCATCGAATACAGGATATTCAGGATTATCCGCAGTGCAGATAATCGGCTCCCATCCAAACTCGCGTAAATATTTTGCAAACTTCAAGCAACGGTGAACGGCTATTCCGCCCGCCGGCGGCCAGTAATACGATATGATTAAAACCTTTTTCATCGCAGAATTATATTCTCCGAATCTTCCGGTGCTTTATCGGATCCGCGAATTATTCCTTTTATAAAATCTATCAATCTTACCGGACTCAAAAGAATATCCAGTTCCCGTTTTTCATAAAAACGGAAGAAGAAAAGGATAAAAGGAAATGAAATAGTGATAATTATTTTGATCAAGAAAGCTAGAACAAAATTCATATGAGGTAAAAAATAAATTGGTGATGAAAGTATAACTCCGGTTAAAATCATTACAACCAGTTTAGAATTTTCGTAAGGGATCTTAAAATATTTATTCGAAAAGTTCTGAGTAATGAAATAAAAAATTGTGAATGAAATTAAAGTATTCACAGCTGCAGCTATAATTCCGTATTTAGGTATAAAGATAAAATTTAGAATAATATTTAAGGCGGCAGAGGCGATTGTAATCCACGCAACATGTTTTGTGTTTTTTGTTAAGAACATTCCAATAGATGCGGTTAGACGCATTCCGCTTAGAACATAAGAAAGAAGAATGATCGGTATTACTAAGTAAGCAGAATGGAAATCATCTTGCTGAGCAAATATTTTTACTATTTCCTTACTGAACAATGAAAGGAAAACAAATCCCCAAACAAAAAAGAAAGTCGAGTAGGTCATTAATTTAGTGAAGAACCGTTTATCGTCCGGATGACCGTAATATTTGTAAGCAACAGGTAGTAATATTAAACTAAACGGAAGTATTAAGAACATATTAAGCACACCGGCAACGCGATAACCTAAACCATAAATAGCCACAGATTCTGAACCGAGGAGAAATTTTATTATAAACCGGTCGCTTTGATTAAGCAACATAAAACCCAAAGAACTGAATATTAAAGGCAATCCGAATTTTAACGCAATAACAAAAATTTTATTATTAAAATCGAATTTCATCTTAGGAATTATTTTTAATAAAAGTACAAGCACAGTAAATAATTCTGCTGATAAAGCGGCATATAAAATTCCTTCTATTCCAAGATTGGCTAATGCTACAAAATAAATTGTTAAACACGTCATCAATAAAGTTTTAATAATACTTACAACGGTGTAGTAAACGGCGTCTTCGTCGGCGCGCACTTTAGCAAGGAACAAATCATTCACTACACGGAGAAGTACTATGTAAGCAATTAAACGGATGTAAATGGATTTGAATTGCGAATGCTCGAAGAAGGAAGAATGATTTGATATTAATAGTTCGGTAATCAAAACAAGAATTGCGCAGACGGAAAAAACAAATGCAGACAAAGTAAAAAGAGCCGATTCCTTCTGCTCTTTGTATTCTTTGCTGTTATTTAAAAAAATTATTGAACTTGCTTGACCGAGAATTGCAACTCCGGCTAATATTTGAATTGAGTTGTCAATCAAATCCCAGTTGCCGAATTCACTTATCGCTAACTTTGCCGTGAACAACGGAAGTAAAATTACACCGACTATCTTCGGCGCAATGTTACTAAGACTATAAACAAACGTATCACGGACTGTACTTTTTAGTCGTTCTAGCATTTATAATTTTTCCGAGGCGTTCTTTTTTCTTGATAAGAAAAATGTGAAGCCCAATCCACCGAACATTACTAAATTAAGAATCAACGATAAATATTTTCCTAAAACAAAATTTTTGGGCTCATAGACAAATTTAACTTTATGTTCCCCTTTCGGCACAACAATTCCCATAAATCCATGATTTGTTTTATGAATAGTTGTTTCCACCTTATCAATAAAAGCTTTCCATCCCGGCAAATAAGTTGTACCAAAAAATAAAAAGCAATTTCCTTGCGATTTCGTTTCCGCGGCAATCCGTTCATCTTTGTATTCGGATATTTTTGCTGTGTTTGTAGAATCTCCTTTATCAAATTTGAAATCCAGAGAGTTAACAAAAGCAAGTTTCTTTGGATTAAATGAATTTTCTTTTATCGCATTTAATATTTCTAAAGATGATTTTTGCGCAACGCTATCAACAAAATAAACACGTGGAAGCGACATGTCGTTTCGATTAACGAATGTTGTTGAATCCGGCGACATCGAAATAGTTGTGAAGTAGGGAAAAGGAAATGGTTTATCGGTTACAACATATTTTACACCAAGCATTCTCCATAATGTAAAATTAGCGGGTGTTACTGCATCAATAATATCTTGATAGCTGCGGGGTTTTACTGCAGAGTAGCCAGAGAAATCTTCTTGCAAAAAGTATACATTATAATTCGCATTGCTGCCGGCAGTTCCCATTCCATCGCGCTTCATATTCAAAATTCGAAACGGATCTTTTTCCTTCTGTTTCTTTATCACAGAAATGTAGTCGGGCTCTCTGAACAATTCCTTTATTTGGTCTGCATCAACATAACTTGCGCCACGGGTTCCAATTCTAAAAAGATCAAATAAAATCATTATGGCGAGACCAAAAACAAATAATTCTTTGTTTAGTTTGGAAGTTACATATGCATAACTTATACCGGCTGCAAGAGCAAGTAGAGCTAATGCAATCATCAAATCGGTTTTAAACATATCCGATATATATTCAGTAAGTGCTGTGAACATTTGAGATTGTTGTGATTGACCAATTAATGCGGCATGATCGTTAACGCGTTGAGTAAACCAACTCCCTAAACTTCCACCGAGAATAATGGACAATACAAATAATCCGGCAAAAAATATTGCAGCATTCTTTAAGACTTTTTCGAGCTTGGGATTTTTCTCATCCCGAAGAGAAATAATTTTCATTACACCAAGACCCGCGAGAATAGGGAATGTGATTTGAAGAACTGTAAGAATCATTGAAGGCGCGCGGAAGCTGTTGAATAGAGGAAAATAGTGATACATCAAATTATAGATGACGGGAAAATTATTTCCGAAGGAAATAAGTAAAAAGAGCAGAATGACAATACCGAAAAATTGAATAACCGGTTCTTTCCGCCGAACGAAAAGCGTAAAAAGTCCCAAGGCAAATATTATTACACCCATATACATTGGCACGTCTACGCTTCTCATCTGGCCAAAATATGTGTTTACCGGTGCATCTTGATTTTGGGAAAGCGGTCCGTTATATGTTGAATTTCCGAAACCGTAAAAAGAAGGGACAATAAAAGTTAAAACTTCGCCGGGCGAGAAGGACCAACTAGTTGCATATTCGTATGACTCGCTTTGTATTGGTGAACCCGAAGTTTGTTCTTCAGTTAAACTCTTTGTCCCGCGTGTTGAGTAAGGTTTGTATTCATAAAGCTGAGAATAAGTATCGAATGACATAAGCAGAGCAATTAATCCGGCGGCGGCGGTAACACCGAGAGATTTTAATAACTGCTTCTGTAAAAATTTATCTTTTATAACAAACGAACGAATGAAAAAATAGATGAAATAAATCATCGTTGTGAACGCAAAGTAAAAAACGATTTGGACATGAGCACCCAGAACGAGAATATGCAATCCAAAAACAAAAAGAAAAAGATCTAACAATTTAATTTCTTTCTGAAACTTGAAGAGCATCATTAAAATAAAAGGGAAAAGAGCAAGACTCATCAGTTTTGTAATGTGCCCTATATAAAAGAAGAGGAGGATCCCGGTGCTAAATATCGTTGCAGTAGCTACAAGAAAACTTACGCTTCTGCTTGCGCCAAATCTCCTCATAAACATGAACGAAGTAAATGCCAGAACAACAAAGCTGAAAGTATAGATCGCATTGTAATCGCGGAAGAAAGATGAATAAACTTTTGTTGTGTATGAATAAACTGAAGCGGTTAAATCAAACCAGCGCAGCGACATAGAAGTTGCAACTGCAGGCATTCCGCAAAATATGTATGGATTCCAAAGAGAAAATCCGTCGCGGTCTTTCGTTGCATATTCTCTCAAACTCTTTACCTGAACAAGATCGCCCGAATACGTGGTTTTATTTCCAAACATTACTGGCGAGAAGAAGATTAAGATTAAAAGTAAGATCAATAGCAGTAATGCAGGTGTTTGATATTTTTTCGGAATGAATTTATCAAACGAAAAGCCGCTCTTGTTCGATTTAGTTTGTACTGGTGGAACTTTTTTTTGCTGCTTCGCCATTTATACTCCAATAGTTTTTCTTAACAATCTCTGCGAATACTCTGCGATCTTTGCGTTTAAGGCTTTTAACGCAGAGAACGCAAAGAAGGCGCAAAGCACACAAAGTTTATTTTAGAATTGTACTTGCATAATTATCCCAGCTCATATTTGCTGCTTGTTCCGCAACATGTTCGCGGGGAATTGGTTTTTCTAAGAACAATTTCATCATTTCATACATAGATTCAATATTTTCCGGTTCAGCAAGATAACCGTTGTAACCGTGCTTAATCGTTTCTGGAAAATGCCCGACTCTTGTTGCAATACTTGGCAATTTAAAATTATAAGCGATTGATTCTACTCCCGAAGGAGTGGCAACAAGATAAAATAAAACATTGCAGTCTGCCACTTGAAAATATTTATGCACTTCTTCATTTCCGACATAACGGTTTACAACAACAACCTGTTCACGAATGCCAAGTTCATTAATTAAATCAAGAGGGCGGTAATTGCTTTCGTCATCGCTTTTACGGATCAGCATTTTTTTTATCAATCCAAAGATGCTCTTTTTAATTTTTGTAGATAATTTTTTTGTATCAAGTGTATTCCAAAAAGATTCGCCTACAACAAGAAGAGATACATCTTTACGCTCTTTTGCTAATTTTGCAAAAGAACGAATTACGTTATGCAACCCTTTGTATTTGCGGATAAATCCGAAAAACAAAAAAACATGCTTACGTAAACCGAATTCTAGTTTAACTTTTTCTTTGTCGAAAGTAGGATCGGGTGTGAACATATCGTAAACCGGGTGATAGAGCTTTATAACAAATTTGTGATCGGTTATCGGTGATCGGTTATCGGTGATTTCAAATTTTTGGTTCGGAAATACTTTCTTTAACTCTTCTAATGTTTTTAGAGAGTGTACAATAAACGTGTGAGGTTTAGAAAGCGCATATCGGATCATCGCTTTATCAATTGAACTTCCTTCTTTTTGCGCAATCACATGAAGATCAAATATTATTTCACATTTGCAAACTTGTTTTAGTTTATTTGCTATCCATCCCATCGGCAATCCTTGAATTGCAATTGCCCACTGAAATATTGTTATATCGGGATTTATCTTACTTATAGCATTAACAGTTTCTTTCCATGAAAAGGGATTATTATAGTTGGTTATGTATTCGACTTTGATGCTTGTCTCTTCAAGAAGATTTTTTTTGCTTGAGCGATCAATGAAGTCGCGCGGAATTATTGAAGGATATTGCTGTGTCCATGAAACGACGTGAGCATCGGCGCCTTGATTGTTTAGCGCCTTTGCAAGCGATGTCGTGTAGTTTGCAATTCCGCCTTTGAATTGAGGACCCGGACCGAAGATGACAACTTTTTTCATTTATAAATTACGATTTTGGATTTACGATTTTAAAATGTTTCGTATTCCGGTTCACTTTTCACGTCTCACGTTTTCCACCGCTAAATCATAAACGCGTTTCATTCCTTCTTCAAGAGAAATTTTTGGTTCCCATCCTAATTTTTCTTTCACAAAACTCATATCACAATAACGCGAATGTACTCCCATCGGTTTATTAACAAGAGGTTTGATGGTCGGATTGTAGTCGGCAAACTTGCAGAAGATTTTTATTAGATCAATAAAAGTAGTAAGCTTACCCGAGCCGATATTTATCGCAGTTCCATCATGGATTTTATCCATTGCAATAAACATGCATTCCATAACATCGTCAATGTGAACAAAATCTCTTCCTTGCTGTCCCGTTCCCCAAACGACAAAAGGATTTTCTTTTTTTGCTGCACGCGCCGCAATAGCCGGAACGGGATAAGTTAGATCCTGATCTTCACCGTAGCCGGAGAAAGGCCGAATGCAAACGATAGAGATTCCGTAATTGCGAGCGGCAATTTTTGCTAAAAATTCACCGGTCATTTTTGTCCAGCCGTAAGTTAGATCCGGCATACCGAGCACAAATCCATCTATATTAATATCTGCTTCTTTCAATGCAACTGCATCACTTTCGGTCTGCATGTTGATAGGATAAGCGGCAGATGAACTTGGATACATTACACGTTCCGGTTTTGCTTTTGCGATCCAGTTAAAAAATTCCGCATCAATAGAAAGATCAAGTGCTACAGCCATCGGGTCGCCTTCGATCTTTGCTCTGCCGCCAACGATAGCCGCAAAATGAAACGCATCGCCAAAACGATCTATCCTTAAACCGTATTCTCTTTCAAGCCATTTGGGATCTTCTAAAAGGTTATTCAAAAATTTTCTAAAATCCATCTTCCAATAAAAAAGCCGTTCGTCTTTATCGAATATTTCTATATCCTTAAATTTTTTTACGGTTGTGTCTTGAAGCCAAGTGAAAGGATGAGTTCCAACAGAAAGGTCATCAACCATAATCACACAATCACTTGTACGTTTTAATAATTGTTTGACCGTGTTTCTGCCAACAAACCCGCAAGCGCCCGAGACTAAATGGTATCTCATGTGAATAAATTCCTAATGTTGGTCTAAAAATAAGAATTTTTAATTAGAATGTAGGGGGCAGGATAAAGAAGCAGTTCATGGGAGAAAACAAATAAAATTTAAGTACTAATCGCTAACAACAAATCATTTCTGTTCTTTAATCACGTACTCTTTTTCATCTTGAAAGTTATGAACCAGAATTTCTCCCAAAAGACCTATTGCGAAGAATTGAACACCGACAATGACTAATAAAATTCCTAAAAAGAAGATAGGTCTATTAGCAATCGGTGCATGTGGATTAACAAAAAACCATTCGTATGCTAATACAAGATTAATTCCAAATCCAATTAGGGCGATAAAAAATCCTACAAAACCAAAAAGATGCATCGGGCGTTTAATGTACCGTGTTGTAAAGATAACCGTGATCAAATCAACAAAACCTTTGAAGAATCTTGTTATACCGAATTTTGTTTTACCGTAACGACGGGGATGATGCTTAACAATAATCTCCGAAACAGAAAATCCTTTCCAATTGGCAAGAACAGGAATGTAGCGGTGAAGTTCGCCGTATACTTGAATATTCTGAACAACTTGTTTGCGGTATGCTTTTAATCCGCAGTTAAAGTCATGAATCTTAACTTTTGTGAACAGACGTGTTATGTAATTGAAAAATTTTGAAGAGAATTTTTTAACTATCGGATCATATCTTTTTTTCTTCCAGCCGGAGACAAGATCATAACCCTCCGCGAGTTTTTTTAAGAGATTCGGAATTTCAGCAGGATCGTCTTGAAGGTCGGCATCCATTGTAATAACCGCATCGCCAGTAACATGTTTAAACGCTACTTGAAGGGCGGCTGATTTTCCGTAGTTCGTCCGGAAGCTGAAATAATGAATTTTATTATCAACACGTGAAAGTTCTTTAACTACGTTTAAGGATTTATCAGAGCTTCCGTCATCAACAAAAATAATTTCGTAATCGGAGGAGATTCCTCGAAACGTTTTCTTTATTTCATTGTAAAGCGGTCTAAGAGATTCTTCTTCATTTAAGAACGGAACAACAATAGAAATCTTTTTAAAGCTGAAATTCTGAATTTGCTGCGGTGGTTGGTTTTGTTCACCGGAAGAAGGACGGAATTTTTTTCTGTTATTGTAATATCTTCTATAAGTTTTCTTACGTTGATTCTGCTGTTGTGATTGCTGGGGCGGCTGATTTTGCGCCGGAGTTATTTCTGCTTTTGGCTGCTGTATCTGCGGTTCCGGTTTATTCTGATTATCCAAAGACCTATCCGTTTATTTCTGAAATCGTTGATGTTCGTGATTATCCTTGTCAAAGTTAAAATAAGAAGTTGCTAAAATCAATTTAGCGGGGCTATGCTGAGTGAAACATGGCGAAACGAGGAATATTTATTAATCCTTATACAAATTTTATTCCTATAACAAAGGGTTGACACTGCTTATAACAATTTTTAGATTTCCATTAATAAGAAAGCAGTTTTATGGGTGGAATAATATTCTGGGGAATTATTCGAACGGCAGTTTTAATTCCCGTACTCTGGATACTGTATGGTTTGATGGAATACAAATATTGGTGGTGGTTCGGAATACTTTCTGTTTATGGAGCGATTATTCACCCTGCTCTGATAAAATATAATATGTTTCTGCAAGAGAACGACGAGATAATTAATAACACACTTTGTTCCTCTTGTAAACATTTTGATAAAACAGCTGTTTTGTGTCTGAAGTTTGATAAACATCCGACTTTAACAAGTCTTCCTTGTGAAGGGATTGACTGGGAGCCAATGGAATCAAAAAATGGAACGACAGAAGTACGTGCATAATAAGGAGAGATCAATTAAGAGTAAGATAGTTTTTTGTGCCGAATGCGGTGAAGAGCTTGATATGTTCGGTGTATCCGGCTCTAAAATTGATTTGGAAAAAATTAAAGAACGGCATAAACACTGCAAAGAAAAAGGGAAGTTCAAAGGAGATAAATGCGCAATGCTCTTTATAGCTGATGAAACCGAACCCAACTCAACTCAAGATGATGACGAGTAAATAAATTTTATACTGCTTCAGAAAAACGGGAACCAGTGTTATAATATTAATTCCTATCAACAAAAATGAAATTACTGTTTCTAATTACTTTCGGACTATTTCGTAGGTACACAAGCAATTCTTACGGTCTTTATGAAGACACATTAATCCACTTACATTTGGCAAATTTTTTAAAGCGGTTTATTTATTAGTTGATAATTATTACAGTTATAAATAAGTTCATCGGGGAATAATTTTGATATTGTAAAAGGTATAGTTTATTGAAAATCGGAAAAGAGAATCTATTGGATTGTTTATTAAAGCCATTCGATCAAGCCGCGCAATTAATTTATTAAATGAGAAATAGAATACGGAAAACAAATTAGAAGGAGTATCTCATTATGAGTAGTCAATTATGGCAGCGAAAACCTGTCGAACATTTTGAAATCGAAATGAAGGAAAGCAAGCTCAAGCGTGTTCTCGGAAAGTGGGGCTTAACTTCTCTTGGTGTAGGCGCAATAATTGGTGCAGGAATATTTGTTATGACAGGAGTTGGCGCAAAAGAATATGCGGGTCCAGCATTAGCTCTTTCTTTTGTCGTTGCCGGTATCGGGTGTACATTTGCTGCATTGTGTTATGCGGAGTTTGCTTCGTTCCTACCTGTTGAAGGATCTGCATATGCATATTCGTATGCAACAGTGGGAGAATTATTCGCATGGATTATCGGTTGGGATTTAATTCTTGAATATGGCATGGGTGCTTCTGCCGTTGCGGTCGGATGGTCCGGCTACTTCGCAAAGTTTTTACATCTCTTTGATATAAAATTTCCCATCTGGTTAATGAATGATGTTTTTACTGGAAAGGAAATGATTGCTGAGGCAACAAATAAAGGAACACTCGTAGATCTTTCAACACGCTTCTCGGATCTTAGCTTTCCAACAATTTTAGGAATTGATTTTGCAGTTAATCTTCCAGCTTTGTTAATCATCTGGGTTCTTACATCAATTCTTGTTAGAGGAATTAAACAGGCATCAAGTACAAACAATGTAATGGTTGTAATCAAAATTACTGTTGTGTTGTTCATTATTATTTTAGGCGCACAATATATTAATACTGCAAATTGGACCCCTTTTATTCCTACACGCGGATTTTATACTGATTCATTTGGCGGGACTCACGGTGCATTTGGTCTATTGGGCATAGTTTCAGGTGCTGCATATATTTTCTTTGCATATATAGGTTTTGATACAGTCTCTACACACGCAGGTGAAGCAAAGAATCCGCAAAAAGATGTTCCGTTTGGAATTATCACTTCTCTAATCGTTTGTACAATTCTTTACATTCTTGTAGCACTTGTAATTACAGGAATGGTTAACTATAAAGATATTGATATTACCGCACCGATTGCCGCAGCGTTCGGATCGCAAGGTTTGAACTATGCTGTTTTTATTATCTCTGTTGCCGCAATTGCCGGACTCACATCTGTTTGTATTGTTATGCTTCTTGGTCAGTCACGTGTATTTTATGCAATCTCAAAAGACGGATTGCTTCCTAAAAAAATGTTTGGTGAAGTTCACCCGAAATTCCGCACTCCATGGAAAGCAAATATATTGATTGGTTTAGTTGTATCGCTTGTTTCTGCTTTTACTCCAATTGAAGGAATTTCTAAGATGGTTAATATTGGTACACTGCTAGCATTTGTTTTAGTTTGTCTCGCTGTATGGATTATGAGAAAGAAAGAACCAAACCGTCACCGCCCATTTAGAGCGCCGGTTATTTGGTTTGTTGCACCAATGGGAATTATTTTCAATCTGGGTATGATGTTAACTTTGGAATGGCAAAACTGGGCACGTCTTGCCGGTTGGCTTGCTTTAGGGTTACTAATATATTTCTTATACGGAAAGAAACACAGCATTATGGCTAAACGCCTGGCGGAAGAAAAAGCTTAAACCCTAAAAATATTTTTTAAATAATTATTACAGAAAGGACTTTCATTACAATAATGAAAGTCCTTTTTTTTATTTTTTTCTCTTCACAAGTGTCATAATTCTCATTATAAACAAACCACTTAAGTTTTGCTGACAGATGATTTTTATTTATTTTTACCCCGCACCCATAGCTCAGTTGGTAGAGCATATGACTCTTAATCATCAGGTCGGGGGTTCGAGTCCCCCTGGGTGCACTAAGGAAGTCTCAATTCGCTAATGAGGTTGAGATTTTTTTTGTTTAAGTCTGCGTTTATCCATCAATTCTCAATTTGCCACTTATTGCAGAATCATTTTGATCCCAGAGAAATATAATGTTGAACTCTAAGGCACATCATTTCCTTTAGATGCTACCCAAAGCTTAAACCATTCTTCACGTGTTAATTTTATTTCTAAACCTTTTAGTGCAGATTTTATCCTATCAATCTTTCCGCTTCCCAGCACAACAATAAAATTTACAGGATGAACCAATAACCAAGTTGTTGCAACAGTATCAATCCCGACTTGATATTTGTGGGCAATCTCATTCAAAACATTTCTTACTCGATTTGCTTGCTCGCTGTTTTCCAAAAACAATCTTCCACCGGCAAATGGAGACCAAACCATTGGGGAAATTTTTTTCTCTTGAAGAAAATCTATGTTGCCGTTATCAAAATGTTCCAGGTTGAGGACGGAAACTTCAATTTGGTTTGTAGTGAGAGAAAAATTCAAGCGTGATTGTAAATGTGAAAATTGATGCGGTAAAAAATTTGAAACACCAAAATGTAATACTTTTCCGGATTTCTTCAGATCATAAAGTGCTTCGGCTGTATCATCTGCATTCATAAAGGGATCGGGGCGGTGGATTAGAAGTAGATCAATATAATCGGTTGACAAATTTCGAAGTGAGTTCACGGCTGATTTTATTATATGCGCTTTTGATGTATCGTAGCAATGTAATTGATGATACGGAAATTTTTGTGAGACTAATTTTATTCCACACTTTGTAACGATCTGCATTTTTTTCCGCAATGAAGGATTTTCTTTCAAAACATTTCCGAACAAAGCTTCGCATTCATAATTGCCGTAGATATCGGCATGATCGAATGTTGTAATTCCCGATTCAAGTGATTGGATAATTAATGTACCGAGTTGTTGAGTTGAATAATTCCATTCTCGCGCACGCCAAAGACCGAGAGAAATTCTTGAAAGAGTTAATTCCATATTTACTCCAAAGAAATCTATTTGCTGATATATAATATAGTATTTAGATTGAATTAGTATTAAAAGGATATTCTAAAATGAGCCCGCAAATTAAATTTTTATTATTGGTTATCATTTTTCACTCTTCGTTCTACACTCTGCACTCCCAATCAATTCGTCCTGTCCGCGATGACATTGGTTTTTGCTGGAACGCAGAAGAGATGGATCAATTTATGAATTATTTATCAAAAGAAGATCACGGCAAATCTGCGGACAATTCCAAGAATCTTTTTGCCGCTATCTCCGTACATGATGATTATCTCTATGCGGGAAAAGTTTATTATCCGCTCTATAAAAACATCAAGACAAAAGAAGTTGTGATATTTGGAGTCACTCACGGAACAGTACGAAAGGAAATGGGTTCGTTGTCTAATGTTATTATTCTTGATGAATTTGATAAATGGCACGGACCATACAAAGATGTAGAGATTTCCCCATTGAGAGAAATAATTAAATCAAAATTGCCGAAAGAAGATTTCATCGTAAACAACAAAGCGCATGGAATCGAACATTCAATCGAAGCTCTCGTTCCATTTCTTCAATATTATAATCGCGATATTAAGATCACACCGATAATGATAACGCAAATGCCGTATGAAAAAATGGAAGCGCTAACCGATCGTCTTTCAAAAATTATTTTGAATTATATGAAGGAAAAGAATCTTAAACCGGGAAAAGATATTTTCTTTTTAATCTCCAACGATGCAAATCATTACGGAGAGGATTTTAATAACTCACCCTATGGCATGGATGCAGCCGCACATAAAACAGCAACTGAAAATGATATGAAAATAATTTTGAGAGATTTAGTTTCTGAAGTAACGAATGAAAAAATTCAAAATACTGTAAACGATCTTTGGCCCGATCCGGAAAACAAAAAAACAGTCCCGTTGTGGTGCGGAAGATATCCGATAGTATTTGGATTGCAGACGATTCTCAAAGTCGCTAATGGTTTAGAGGATCACAAAGTTTACGGAACGCTTTTCAAGTACTCGGACACATTTACGGAAAAAGTTCTGCCGGTAAAAAACACTAGCATGGGTTTAACAGCGGTATTTTCTTATAAACATTGGTGTGCTTGGTTTACGGAAGGGTTCTATTTGAAGTGAAACGTCAAACGTGAAAGGTGAAACGTGAAAAGAAAAATTATTTATTCAATCAGCACAATAATAGTTATCTATTTACTGCTTCTTATTTCATTTGAAAAGAAAGAGTCCCCAAAAGTTGCAACAAATAAGCAATTCGTATGGAACAGAGATTCTCTTTGGCTCTCACTCGAATCTTTTTATGTGCAAGCGAAGAAAAAAGACTGCACCCAGCTCAATAATGAAATAAATAATTCATTTAAGTATTTGAATTCAGTTTTGGATACAACAGAAAAAATTTCTTTGCTGCCAACAGATTCAAAATTTTTAAGGATTGAAAATGGAATATTTCATACTGCGGCTTTAGTCGGTGCATGCCAAGAACACATGGCCGATTTTATAAATCTTTTTTCACGAATTAGAAACGCGGTGAAAGAACAATCGATCAAATGGGACTTGAATGATTTAGCTACACGACAAACATTGTACAAATTAATTTACGGCGGACGCGCTGCAGTTGAGGAACTTCTTCTCCAAGCGGATAAAAATAAAATACCTTCCTTGATAATTGGTAAAGAAGAAATCTCTTCCACACCAACAACTATTATCAACGGATTAGTAATTCATAGCGGAGATGTTTTAGTATCACGCGGCGGTGCGCCAACCTCAGCTTTGATTGCAAGAGGCAACGACTATCCCGGAAATTTTTCTCACGTTGCTTTGGTATATGTTGATGAAAAAACCGATAAGACTTATATAATAGAATCACACATCGAAAGAGGCGTTACTCTCTCTTCAATTGATGATTATATGAATGACAAAAAATTACGAATCATGGTTTTGCGCTTGCGTGCAGATCATCCCAAAATGCTTCAAGATAAAATGCTTCCACATAAAGCCGTAAAGTTTGCATTTGAGCGCGCATCAAAACAACATATAGCTTACGATTTTGAAATGGATTACAGCGACAGCACAAAACTGTTCTGTTCAGAAGTAGCGTCATCTGCATATAAAAAAGTTGGTATAAATTTATGGATGGGACTATCAAGCATTTCCTCTCACGGTGTTGCTAGTTGGCTTGCGGGATTCGGAGTTAAAAATTTTGTAACTCAAGAACCTTCTGATCTGGAATACGATTCGCAATTAACAGTTGTAGCAGAGTGGCGTGATGCCATAACTCTTTTTAAGGATCATATTGATAATGCAATAATTGAAGCCCTTCTTGAACAAGCTGAAGCAGGGAAAGAGCTTGGTTATGATTGGTATCTCCTTCCAATAGCAAGAACAATGAAATTATATAGCGCTATTCTTAATCTGTTTGGTAAAGTTGGACCGGTTCCGGAAGGAATGAGTCCGGAATCTGCTCTAAGACATAAAAAGTTGGTTGCTATACATGAAGAGATTAAAAATGAAGTTGAGATTAAAGTGAAGAAGTTCATCGAACAAATGAATTATAATCCGCCATATTGGAAGTTGGTTGCGTTTGCAAGAGAAACGATAAAAGAAAAAAATATTTTATTATAAATAAATTATGTGTGCGAACAGTAAATCAAAAAATCCTTGGTTGGAAATATCTGCTGAAGATTACGAAGGACACATGTCCAGCCCAAACGTGGCTCAGTTACAAATGCTTAATAAGATTTTTGCAGATGTCTTGAATGAATTTCAGCCCAAATCTATTGCAGTTCTTGGTTGTACAACGGGAAACGGTTTTGAACATTTGATAGGCAAAAACATTGAACGAATTATTGGCGTTGATATTAATCATGAATATCTCGCGATTTGTAAAACCCGATTTGAGAAAAGTTTACCTCAGCTTGAACTTATCTGTGCGGATTTGAATGAAGCTGAATTTCCGAACTCATCATTTGATCTAATACATGCGGCGCTGGTTTTTGAATATGTTGAAGTTGAATTGCTGCTTTCAAAAATATCATGCTGGTTAAGACAAAACGGAATATTATCTATTGTTTTGCAATTGCCGAGCGAAGAATCTGCACCAGTTTCCGAAACACCGTACCAATCATTGAAATTGTTAAGTCCAGTTATGAAGTTGATTGAACCCGAAGAGTTTAGAGAGGAAGCAAGAAAGTATAAATTAAAAGAAACGAGGAATTATAAAATGAAATTGAAGAGCGGAAAAAGTTTTTCAATTATATTATTTCAAAAATAAAAAAGCCGGCATCAGCCGGCTTTTAAGGATTCTTCACTTGCTCAGAATAAAAATTTTATATTTTTTCTTCTTTCTTCATTTCTTCAATAATTACCTTTTTCTTCTTTCCTTTCAGAAAATAAGCAGCAACCAAACCAACAATTACAATTGCGCCAAGAATATAAACCCAATTCATCTTTGAACCCGGTGCGACTTTTTCTTTCCATGTAGCAATTCTCTTTTCAACGGAATCTTTATTCGCTTCGGTCATTAAATTATTTTCGATTAATACCGGAACCCAAACAGGCTGAACTGTTTTGAAGTAAACGCTGTCGGTAAAAGCAGAAAAAGTATTTTCCGATTCGGTCTTACTTTTAACGCCGTAATTTTTTATTTCATCATCAACAAAAGAAGTTACACTGTTAACAAATTGATCTCCGCCCCTAAATGGCAACAACGCAAGTTTATAATCTCTAAAAAGTTTATTAACCTGTCCCCACATTTCATCATTGATGCGGATATTCCAGTCAGTAAACATTGCATCTATATTTGCAACTTGTGCCGCTTTATCACGACGGTTCAGATAAACTTCTGCAAGCTTGGGTCCTACTTGTCGCCAGACTTTGTTAAAATCTTTGTATTGTTCTTTCATTTTAGAAAGATCTTCTGCCTTCATCTGTGTTACTTTCATGAATTGAACGTTATCGCTGATTGTGCGTTCTATATTATAGAATAGATTTCCGTTATCAACCTTTTTGTAGATTGCCTGTTTTTCGGCTTCGTTAAGCGTGCCGGGAGTTTTAACAAATTCTTGCAGCAAACTATCAACGATACCACGCACAAGTTGATCGCGTTGTTCAATGTTTGATTTCAATTGTGCAACTAATTTTGTAAGCGATGCAATCGTTGCTGCATCTTTAGCGGTTCTAATATTTAATTGTTTAATCTGCGAGATCAAACCTTCATTCTGCTGGCTTAGTTCGGAAACTTTATCTTTAAGCGATCCAACTTCAGTTGTGAGCTGTACGATCTGAGTGAAATCACCTTTGCGGACTTCAAGTGCACGTTCGATTTTCAAAAATTCTTCATCGTAATTTATTTGCAGAGACTTTTCGAGAAGTGTTTTGGAAACTGCAAATTCTTCTTTGAGTTTTGCAATGTTCTCTCCGATAATGTTGCATTCATCTAAAGAAGCTGCATTCTTGATAGCACTTTCATATTGCTTAAATCGCGAATCAAAGTTGTTTACTTTTTCACGATCTGATTGAGCAAATGTATTTTGATTTAGAACAAAGGCAGTAAGAAAAAAAATCAAAAAGTAAAATTTATTTATCTTCATTTTATTACCTCACAATACCTTTGTTGTTCAATAAATATTTATTTGGGCTATCAAGCAATTCTATGTTAGGGGATTTTTGATTGAATGCCGGTGAAATCAATCCGGTTTCTTTAACCTTGATTTTGTTTTCTAGATCCATGCCATTTTCTTCCGGTTCAAACACGTAAACATTTTTAAAGTCTTTTCCTGTGATGTAATAGAAGCCGACTTTGTCCCGGATGAGTCTAATTTCTTTTCCGGAAAAATTTGTTGAATCCTTAAACTCTTCATAAAAAAGAGCTTTAACTTTTAATGTGAATGAGTATCTCTGCTCTTCAACAAATCCTTTGCTGTCAACTTTTAAAACATTTTCGATCGGCCAGGAATAATCTGCCGGTTTAAGTGTTAACGATGAACATGCAGATATGATGATCAATAATAACAGAGCGGAAAAATATTTCTGTAAACTCATAACAACGCCTCTTCAATAAAATTAACTGATGAAAGTTAGCGATTTTGGCTATTATTTGTAAGGGGTTAAATTCTTAAAGAAATAAATTGATAATTCTTCAAAGTTGATCAATGTCGTGATTATTCTACGAACTTGACATTGAATTGTGCTGAATATATTTTTCATTCGAAACGAAACCATTCATAAAATAATCATCCAATAAAAGGGGGAGTCGTGAATAAAATTATTTTTTTGCTGATTGCCTTTTTCTCCATTATAAATTTTTGTTATCCGCAAACTTCAGAATCGCTTTTAAGATCATCTTCTGTAATAAAAAGCATAGATCCAAACAATGAAGATTATACCGATCTTCTTCCCTTGAAGAAAAAGATTGATGAGGCGCAAATCGTAGTGTTAGGCGAAATATCACACGATGATGGTGCAACTCTCCAGGCAAAATCGCGGCTTGTTAAATTTCTGTACAAAGAAATGGGGTTTGATGTTCTTGCATGGGAAGCAGGATTTATTGATTGCTTTTATATGAATGATGCTCTTAAATCCGATATGCCTCTGAAAGACGCAAAAAAATATATGATGAGCGGCGGATGGAATGCAAGCGAGTATGTACATCCCGTTTTTGATTATGCAAGAAAAAGCTGGAAAATGGAAAGACCGCTCATTATGGCAGGATTTGATTTGGGAAGACCGCCGAGGGCTGCAAAAAATTATTTAGGAGTTATTGATTCAATATTTGCAAAAGCGCCATGGCTTAAACCAGCCGATTCCGTTTGTTCTAGAATAGATACATGCGCAAAAGGCGTTGGCGGGTATTTAGGAAATCAATTCACGAAAAAATTCTCGAAGAAGGGAGAACAGACAGTAAAATTCTTTATTTACTCGTTAATGGATTCACTTACAGCCGGGAAAAAATCTTCTGAAGTTTTTTCTAAATCAGAAAAATTGAGATACAGCTACTTTTTACGTTCATTTTATTTTGATATAGAGTTGAACCATCTTATCTATCAAAGTGATGAAACATATCAGATAATGCGTGATAAATTTATGGCAGATAGAATGCTTTGGCTGATTGAAAAATTTTATCCGGGTAAAAAAATTATTGTGTGGGCAGCAACAGCACATTTCAAACGTAACACTTTTTTACAAACTCGATTGGGTGATGTTCAAAGCATTGGTGATCTTTCCTTCTTCAGTAAAAGCGCTGTGTTTCTTCAAGCGGGCGATTATTTAGATTATTATATCGGTAAAAAGATTTATACAATTGCATTCACAACTTTTCAGGGCGAGAAGGGAATAGTTTTTCCTGAAGATCATCCTAAAAAGAAAAATTATGAATACACGGATAAAATAAATGAGCCGGAACCCAGCAGCTATGAAGCTATTGCTCATGAAACTGAAAAAGAATATTTGTTTACGGATTTGAGATCGCTAAGAAAAAATAATTGGTTGAGTAAAGAAAATATTGCTTATCCGTTTGGATATAGAAAAGACAAAGCTAAATGGAATGATTTAATCGACGCATTTTTCTTCATTGATAAAATGTTTCCAGATAAAATACTTCCTATAGACAAGTAAAAAAAACAAATGGATGTCTCAAAAGAAAAATTACTTGGTATTTCTTAGTGATCTCTTATGCGCAATCGGCTACGATGCTATGATTTTTTTTGGAAAATATTTTGTTCATTACATTCAATATCGTTATATGGATTTTTAGAGAAATGATTTTTTTTGCAACAAGCACACCTTACGCTGCAATTCTTTCTCCGGAAAAAAGACGCGGAGAATATATGGGGCTATTTTTAAATGACATTTAGTTTTTCGTTAATGGTCGTGCCGTGGGTTGGAGCTTTAACTCTTGATCATTTTGGTCATCATATTCTTTGGAACGGAACTTTTGTATTGGGATTATTATCAACATTATTATTTCTATTGCTTAATAAAAAATCTACAAATCCTCTTTAATTATTTCTCATTAAGGATATTGCTGACCGGTTAAAAAAAAACTTTTTTAATGCCTTTCCAACCTTATTAGTAACTCTTATATTCATATCCACAATCCTTAAACAATAAGAAAGGGCAGTACAATGAAGGTCAAAACATATTTTGGTACTATGATGTTGGCAGTAATTCTCTTTTCAACTTCTGTTAGTTTCGCACAGCAAGGCGATCAAGCAGAGATGATGAAGAAATGGCAGGAGTATATGACTCCCGGACCGGTTCATCAGCAATTTGCAAAGATGGCCGGTAACTGGAAAGCAACAGTTACACAATTTATGGGTGGTCAAGAATCTAAATCTGAAGGAACTGCAACCTACTCAATGGTTCTTGGCGGAAGATATTTGCATGGTTCTTTCAACGCAATTATGATGGGAATGCCGTTCGAAGGTATGAGTCTGGATGCATACGATAACGGAACAAAAGAATATATAAGTCTATGGGTAGATAACATGGGAACCGGAGTTATGATGACGAAAGGGAAAATGGATGATAAAACAAAACTTATTACTTATTGGGGCTCGATGGTTGATCCAATGACCGGCAAAGATCAAAAAGTGAAAGCTGTGACGAAAGAGTTAGATGAAAACCATTCAACTTTTGAAATGTTTACGGTTGAAAATGGATAAGAAACAAAAAACATGCAGATAGATTATACACGAGTGAAATAGAAAGAAAGTAAATTTATTTCAAGATCAACCCCGAAATCATGAAAATGAATTCGGGGTTTTCTTTTTAATCAAAATGCAGATTAATAAATGGTAGTACCTTTGCTAACCCGCTATTATTCTTTGCAATATTTAACAAACCGATCTGTACACCATTAAGTTCGTCTGCAACATTAAATAGACCAATTACTAATCCAGTTTGAGTTCCTCTGATTTTGTTATAACAAGAAATTGAGATTCCTTTCAAGTCATCAATATCGGTCCAACCTAATGAAACATTCAAACCGTTTATTTTGGAAGTCTCAACTTTATATCCAACAATGTTTAATCCTGTAATTCCTTCTTTACTGACTAATGCAATTAGCGCAGAATTCAATCCGGTTAATTCACCTTCTGCAACAACAGCAAGCCCACCAAAATTAATTCCTTTTAACTCACCTTTAGATACAACAGCCAAACCGCCAAAGTTTAAACCGAACATATTATTTTGAGAAACAACTGCTATCCCGCCGAAATTCAGCCCGTTCATTTCTCCTTTTGTAACTACAGCCAAACCACCAAAATTGATTCCGAATAAATTGCCTTCTGCAACAACCGCAAGTCCGCCCAAATTAATACCTAAAAGATTTCCCTTTGCAACAGTTGCCAATCCTCCAATGTTTATTCCACGAATATCTCCATCAGCTACGACAGCGAATCCCCCTACATTAATTCCAGTTAGTTCTTGTTCTGCAACTACTGCAGCGAGACCGAACGAGATTCCTTGGATTGTTTCTGCAAATGGTGCAAGACCCAATGCAATTCCATTTATTGAAGAGCCGTGGCTTCTTTCCGGTTTCCAAAGAGTGATATTAATGCCGTTGATTTCTTTAATACCACAGTCAGAAAAATTAAATCGCAACCCACTCCAAATCGGCGAGTTACCAAAACTTATTCCCGAATTATGAGATCCTAAATCTAAGCTTGAGTAGGAACAATCAATCTCAGTAGAGTCTTTTGTATTAAAAAAACCACGTTGGGGAAACAAAGAAGTGCTGTACAATAAAACAAATAAAATTAAAAAAAGTCGTTTCATAATCTTAATCCCGATTATTTCTTTATATATAGACGGATTTATTTACGCTAAGGTTACATTTGTTTAGGATTAAGTAAAGGAATAATTGAAATCTATTTTCTTTTTAAGAAACCGTATTTTTTTAAATGGAGATAAGCCAAATACCCAACGGCACTTAATTGTACTGCTCCAAGAATATATTTCAATTCTTTCATGCTCTGCAAGTCGGCATACTTTTCGTGCAATGGATTTAATATGTTCATTTGTAGATTATTTTGTATTTCATCTTGATTGATATTCCCCGCCAATTGCATTCGTGTCCGTATCCAGATTGAAGACGAATCATTCAAAAAACCGGAACTTAATTTTAGACTGCCCAAAAAATCAAAATTAAATGAATATGGCGATTGGTTATAAAAATAATTTGAAAAGTTCAGCGTGATCTCGTGTTTTTTTAATGAATCCGGTTTGCTCTGCGCAACAGATAAATTACAAAACATAAAAAAAACTATTAAACTATAAACGAACGTCTTCATCTTCATCGAGCTCGTCATCTTCAAAAAGATCATCGTCCAATTCAACCTCCTCTTCGTTAATATTTTCGGGTTCGGAATCATCGTCCAATTCAACCCCCTCTTCGTTAATATTTTCGGGTTCGGAATCATCGTCCAAATCTTTCTCTCCCTTCGGCACATTAGAATATAATACGGGATCCGGCTGGGCATAATATGTATCTCGAGAAGAATAATTATCATCCATACGATCCATTACTTGACCTAACAACTCATCACTTAGATCAGCTTTCATTTCTTTTGGTTCAACTTTTTTCTCCGCATCAAATTTTTCTATTCCTCGATCTGTATTTTTCCACATTTCGGTTAGATCTTTTTTATCCAATTTATCAAGGCAGTTATCAATTTCCTTTTCAATAACATTTAAATCTTTTTGATCCCAGGTGCTTTCAGAATAAAGCTGAGATTTTAGATAATCCCAAAATGTTTGTCCTTTTTTTTCTGGGGAAGGACTTTTTTTGAGAGCGGTAACTACATCATTAACAATTTTCTTCATTGAAGTTGCCACATCAACACCTTTCAAATATTGCCACTAATAAATTAGTAAATAAAAATAAAAGTCAAACAGAGATTTTTTACCATTTTAATTATCGAAGAATATTTCAGACTCCAAAAAAATATATTTTTTTATATGCGGATAAAAGAGGAAATTCTTTTTATTTTATGATACATGTTCAAAATCATAAATAACGAATCATAATTCAAAATGAATTGCCCCCGTAGCTCAGTGGATAGAGCAGTGGCCTCCGGAGCCATGCGCGCAGGTTCAACTCCTGCCGGGGGTACAAAAAGGTTAATCCAATCGTTACCGAGGTAAAAAATTGTATGTGTTCTTCCGATTCTATTGAAAGATTCCCGCTGATTGCTCTGAACGCAAAACCTGTTTCTCTGCCAAACGACCGTAGTAAGCAAACTGCTGTAATTAAAATTTCATATTTTTTCTACACAAATAATTCTCGTATTCTAATTCTTTCGTTGCGCCTATCATAAAAAACAACGAGATGTTTTTCACAAACAATCGGACAGTTGGTATGTTTTAATCTTTTCTTTAGCGTAAAGTCTTTTTTATTGATAATACATAAATAAATAATTAAGTTATTTATAAAATGAATCTTAACAGTGGAGGATCTATGAAAAAATTATTTTGGTTTTTACCCATGCTAATTCTTTTGGCTGTCTTACTTTCATGCGATAAAATTAATTCTATCTTGAATGATAATAAGGATCCAAATTCTATTGCGGGCGACACAAATCTTCCATTAAACCAGGTCGGTAATACTGTAACTACGTCCGTTAAGGTTGGCAATAATTCTTATAATATTGGTGAGTCTATCAAGATCATTAAAAGCGAAAATGGTGTCGCAACTTATAAAGTAACTGCCGATTTGACGAAAGCTCCGGATCTTTTAAAAATCAACGATAGAATTCCCTCTGCGTATAAAGATGCTTCTGGCAAAATAATCGCTGAAGTAAAATACAAGATTACTTCCGAAGGAATACAAGATTATTTTAATATAGATGGAAAGGCGCACACAATTGTTAAGTACGACGGAAATGTTGGCGATATCTATCAAATGGCTAAATCCGACGGTAAAACCATTACTCGAACGGTAACAGCAAAATCAACTAATGACGATTTCCCGTATATGGGGATGTATATCAAAACGATGACAACCGAACAGGATTCCAGAATCCCCGGTGTAAGAAAATTTGTCTATCGTACTAATCATAAGTTCGGATTAGTTTATGTTGAAGCTCAACTTGAAGACGGTTCAAAGGCAAGTACTTATTTATATCCATCAAATTATTAATTAACAAGGATTACTTATTCGCGAGCAATTTTTACTTTTACACCGCAACTATAGATTTGCAGGATGGGTTTTATTTTCGGCGGGAATATTGCTGTCCATCATTCGTTTTTATTACGGCATCAAACTGCAAATTCTTGATCTAAAAACATTCGCAATCTATTCTTCATTTTTTGAATCCAAGACATTTATCATTATCCGAAATAACTTAACTGAAGAAGCTGCTGGACTGCTTACGCTGGTAGGGCTTTTCTTTGTAGCGTTTTCAAAAGAGGAAGAGGAGAATCAGGACGTATCCAACCTTCGACTGCGCTCGCTAATAATAGCAATTTATGTTAACACTATTTTCTTAATCATCTCTATATTTTTTGTTTTTGGAATTGGATTTGTTGAAGTGATGATAGTAAACTTGCTTACATCACTTTTGTTTTACATAATTATATTCAAATACAATATCCACAAAAGAAAGATTTCGGAGAAAAATGGTTCTCTGAGCAAAGAAGATTAATTTTGTAATTATGCAATGGATTATAAATTGGATCCGCGATAACACGTCATGGCTTTATACAAGAATTTATGAAAACCCCATTTTCTTTTTTGACTACTGGTCATTCGTTCACATCTACAGTGGTATAAGCTTGTTTGTTCTATTTACCTTTCTTGGAATAAAACATCGTTGGATTTTGCTTTCAATCATTCTTCTTTCATACGAGATAATAGAAATTGTATTGGTTTTTTTTGCATTACATCTTTTCAATCCCGAAACTTTTAAAGATCAATTCACAGATATTGTTATAGGTTATATTGGCGGCGTTTTAGGTCAGTATTTACTTAAAGAGAAAAATGTTTTTGATTCGATCTTTAATAAACAAAGATTTTACTTACGCATGGCTGCAGCTTACGCTGCGGTTACCATTGCGTTTGTTTGGGTTGGTAATTACCAATATCGCTACAACCAATCCTTTCTTAATTCACCAGGATTAAATTGGTGGGCGTTTTTATTATGGTTTGTTGGTCTTGTCATACATTTTGAGTTATACTTATTTCTTAAAAAATTCATTCCAAATATTTTTTTACTTCTAGCAAACTCATGGCTTTGGTTTTTTGCCGGACTTCTTACTTTTGAATTTGTTGGATTTTACATCTTGAACATTCATAATATAAGCCATGGTGTAAATGCCCCATTGATTTTTGGTTTAATTCATGGGACGAAAATGTTGTACGTCTTTTATTTAAGCGCACCATTGATCGGGATTGCAGTGTTTGAAATATTTCACAAAATTTTCTATGTCGCTCGGCAGAAGGAAATTATTAGAAGGACTAAGATTTAAATGAGTAACAAATCCAGAAAGCTAGTTCCCAAGATTGTAATTGGGTCGGTTTCTATCGTCCCTTTTTCCGTTTGTAATTTACGGCATCGGTTACTTTTTATATTACAACTACAATGAAGAACTTTCAGCTCTGCTAACTGATGATGTAGTTGTTATCAATGACTTATTCACTACAATGTACCTTGTTAGAACAGACAAAGGTTACATAGCAATAGATACCGGTTACAATGAAGCCATCATCTAAAGGGATTTGAAGTACAACAACATTAAACTCGAAGATGTGAAAGCTGTTTCTTTTTACGCATTCGGATCTGGATCACCAAAACGTTGGCAAATTATTTTGCAAGCCCAAATTTATTTTCTAAAGAAGAAAGTGAAATGATTAAAAATAAAATTCTTAAGTTTAGTTTTCTTTCATCAAGAATTCAATTTGTTTCAAGAACTATATTTTGGTAAATGACAATGATTCTTTGTGGGTTGATAACCAAAAAGCGAAATGCATTTCTCTTCCGGGGTCACACCCTTGGTTCAATGGGATACATAGTTGATGGGAAATATTTATTCTCCGGTGATACATTTAGAATTAAAAACGGAAAAATTGCCGTTCCAAACCGGAAATTATTAACCATGGATTTAACTGAAACGAAAAAATCAATTAATAAAGTTTCTAGACTAAAAGGAATTAAGTATATATTCACTTCACACTTCGGCTTTACCGCCGACTTTGCGTTTGCAGTATCTCAATAAAATTACATTTCCGACATTACTATTTATCCCGATATTCATATTTTAATCCCCGTTAATTACAATGCTAATAGATTTGAGAGATAATAATGCAAGTTAATAAACTAATTCTATTTTTGTTTGCAACACTTATTGTTGGTCAACTCTCGGCACAAGAAGTTGACAAATCTTTTTTAACAATTGACCGGATTTTCAACAGCAATGATTTTTCCAGCGAGCAATTCGGCCAGGCATGTTTCATTGAAGAAGGGAAATATTATACAACTCTTGAAAAATCTGCAGACGTACCCGACGGAAGAGATATTGTAAAATATGAAACCGAAACAGGTGTAAGAGAAGTAATGGTTTCTGCTAAACTTTTGATTCCCGAAGGGCAAACCAAACCGCTTGGCATAAGCAATTACATCTGGTCGCCGAATCGTAATTTGTTAATGATCTATACAAACACAGCACGCGTCTGGCGGCAGAATACTAAAGGCAATTACTGGGTACTCGATCTCAAGACCAATAAACTTCAGAAACTTGGCGGGGTTGCAAAACCATCCACACTTATGTTCGCGAAACTTTCTCCCGATGAGAAAAAAGTCGGCTATGTAAAAGAACACAATGTTTATGTTGAAAATCTTTCCGACGGAAAAATTACTCAGCTCACTTTCGATGGCTCAACAACAATCATTAACGGAACATTTGATTGGGTCTATGAAGAGGAACTTGATCTGCGGGACGGATTCCGTTGGAGTCCCGATAGTAAATCAATTGCATATTGGCAACTTGACGCTTCAGGTATTGGTGTTTTCAATTTGATTAATAATACAGATTCGATTTATTCTAAAATAATTCCGGTTCAATATCCAAAAGTTGGAACAACAAATTCTTCATGCAGAGTTGGAGTTATAAGTACATCAGGCGGAGAAACGGTTTGGATGAAAGTTCAAGGAAATCTGCGCAATAATTATATAGCAAGAATGGATTGGGCTGCAAATTCAGACGAGATTATGCTGCAATATCTGAATCGTAAACAAAACAAAAATGAAGTTATGCTGGGTAATGCAAAAAACGGTGAAGCAAAAACTATCTTAACCGAAACTGATGCGGCATGGATTGATATCAACGATGATTTGAATTGGATGAAAAACGGAAAAGAATTTACTTGGGTAAGCGAACGCGACGGCTGGCGGCACATCTATTTAATATCACGGGATGGAAAGAAAACTAAATTACTAACTCCCGGGAACTATGATGTTATAGATGTTCAAAGTGTTGATGAGAAAGACGGCTGGATTTATTTTATGGGGTCGCCGGATAATGCCGCACAACGTTACTTGTACCGAGTTTCGATGGATGGTAAAGGAAAGATGGAACGTATTACGCCAAAAGAATTCAGCGGAAGCAACAGTTATCAAATTTCGGATGGAGTTAATTATGCAATTCATTCTTATTCAAATTTTGATACTCCGTCAATCTCTAATCTAATAAGTCTGCCAGATCATAAAGTGATAAGAAAATTAGTTGAGAACAAAGAGTTAAGAGAAAAAATAACCGCACTAAAAAAATTACAGACGGATTTTTTCCAAATTGATATTGGAGACGGAGTTGTACTTGACGGCTGGATGATGAAGCCGTATAGTTTTGATCCGTCAAAAAAATATCCTGTGCTATTCCATGTTTATACTGAACCAGCCGGACAAACAGTCGTTGATCGCTGGGGCGGTAGCGGCTATTTATGGCATTTAATGCTTTCTCAAGAAGGCTATATTATAGTTAGCGTAGATAACAGAGGAACACCGGCACCGCGCGGACGCGAATGGAGAAAATCAATTTACAAAAAGATTGGAGTTTTAAATTCCGGCAATCAAGCTGCTGCGGTTAAAGCATTACTAGAGAAAAATAGTTTTATGGATGCTGATCGAATTGGAGTATGGGGATGGAGCGGAGGCGGTTCAGCAACTCTTAATGCAATGTTCCGTTATCCTGATATTTATAAAACCGGTATGGCTGTAGCACCTGTTGGTCATGAAAAACTTTATGATACCATTTATCAAGAAAGGTATATGGGATTGATAAGTGAAAATCCGGAAGTATATGAAGAAGGATCTCCTGTTAATTTTGCCAAAAACTTAAAAGGTAATTTATTGTTAGTTCATGGAACCGGTGATGATAATGTTCATTACCAAGGCACCGAATTGGTGATAAATGAATTGATAAAAAACAATAAACCTTTTACTATGATGGCTTACCCAAATAGAACGCACGGCATTTATGAAGGAGCAGGAACTACATTACATTTATACAATCTTTTGACAAGATATTTACATACTAATCTACCAGCAGGTGCAAAATAATTTCTCTTAGCGAGTTGTTTTCTCTTCTACAGAGGAAACAACTCCTATTTTATTTTTTTGCAAATTCCTTCCAAGTTTACCAATTTACGTTGAGTCATTTCTTGATAAATCTGGAGCCGTAACATGCGTACAAAACTCCTTTCCTTATTTTTCTTTAATGCGATCATTCTTACCGCACAAATTAAAATCGGATTCTTAAATATTAATGATGCGATTGAAAGAAACACAGAAATAAAGGCAGCATACGATTATTTAAAAAATCAAAAAGATTTTTCCACCGAGCAACTAAATTATAATGATGTTATTAGTTCTCAATCTCGCCTGTCGGCAGACAGGTTCTCAATTATCTGGATCCATCGCCCCGACTCGACAGAACTAACACAAAAAGAAACTGATCCTAAGTTTATTGCTGCTCTTCAAAATTATGTGAAAAATGGCGGAAAACTTTTTTTGACTCTTGATGCAATGAAATATTTAAATCTGCTTGGATTTGAATCGGAACGGCCCACAATAAAAAACGTTGACGCAGCAGATGACGGTTACGGAAGAAGACTTGGACTGCATGCATATCGTTCTCATCC
>Ga0265292_1000683_pt1 | contig 40878 bp, 36 predicted proteins | sample Munlanlewell296A_FD_189080 | JGI IMG/M metagenome (GOLD analysis project Ga0265292, IMG submission 189080) | Leachate microbial communities from a municipal landfill in Southern Ontario, Canada - Leachate well 296A | ecosystem: Engineered > Solid waste > Landfill > Unclassified | place: Canada... | reverse complement strand
AAAAGGGTTTGCTGGTATAGTAATGCTTCTTGTGGTGGTTGTACTCGTCGTTGCGGGAGTTATGTACGCCACAAAAACAGGATTAATAAAATTAAATCCCAAAGACGTGAATTATGGTAGTACTACAGTGTCAAAGCAAAATGCAGTACATAAGGTTGACTTTGCATACAAAGTAAAATCAATCACAAACGAGATGATTGTACTCAGTGGTCAAAAGGGAGACTTTACCTTACCAAACGATCCTTCAGTCGTAATAATACACAAAGGTTCTACCAAAGAATCGCCAAAGATGGAACTAAGTAAGCTAAAAGTGGGTGATACGTTAAATATGGAATTTATACCCGGCAAGTCAGCTACTCTTTTTGTGTCGACAACGTAATCTGTATCGTAATTCTAATTCCGTTACATTATTGATGATGCAATTCGAGATGTGAGTGGGCTGTTGACGCTAGGGTATGGAATGATCTAATCGTCCGGTAGTCTCTTAAATACCTGCGGGTTTAATTGTGTACTTTTTTAAGTATCTAATGGGATGCCATGATTTTTTTGCTTGGCGGAGACCCGGGATTCCAAGATCCTGTTCAAAATTTGTTTCTTCAAAACCCAGCTTTTCCAATTCTATTGCCGTTACATGAAATATATATGTAAAGATGCCCCTGTAAGCTACATCGCCTTTGCAAAAAGCCAGCGTTGGATAGTTATCGAAGATGTCGGATATCAGAAAACCCACCGGTTTTTGTCCATCATAGACAACAATATTTAACAAGTTAAAGTATTTCGAGTATTCGATCGCTCTTTTTATAGCTGTGTGCTCTATTTCGTTGTCTTCTTTAGGGTTGGCTTTGTTAATTTCCCATCTATCAAAGAGCTCGAGAATGATAGTTTTTAAGTCCGCAAGATTTTTTGTGGTTTTGTAGTTTATGTTTGGGGAATCTTTAAGAAGTCGGTTTATCATGTTCCTTTGAGAGTTGTAGTTGGAGCCTTTTAATTCCGAAAGTTTTTTAATGGAGCATATGTAATCAAAATTATCTTCGTCCTCGGCTAATGTGTAACATTTTCCTGGCTTTTCCATGGACTTGGCGATACTTATTTCTGGAATAAGTTTTAATGTAGGTTCTAAGCCCTCTTCACTCGATTTTTTTAACAATGTTTCTATAGTCTCCTCCACCTTATTTACACCGAGGAAAGAGTAAAACGGTTTCAGAGTAATATAATCATAGAACTTTACGATAAGATTATCGTTGAGTATGGACAGCTGCATATTATTGTTTACATCGTAGGTGATCATGCTAAAAAAATTGTAGTCCGAGTATTTTTGGCAGTTTTTCAAACGCTCGTCCACAGTGTGCATATGCCCTATTTTTAAGTTATCAAAGCTGGGAAACAGAGGAAGTGTAAGATTTTTAATATCGCCTATTGCATTTATGTTTTCCATGATGTAGCGTTATTATATACTATGGTGCTTTCTAGGATTAGGCAATTAAAGATTTCATCTATCGTTTTTCTTTTTGCTCTGTTTGTTTTGTGGTGGTTTCACGATTACATTACTAAATCTAACTTTTCTAATGGGCTTTTCAGTTATGCGTATCTTTATTTCTTAGTTGCTTTGGTTGGTGGAGTTAACGGTTTATATGTTGCTTACAAGTGGGGTTGGTTAAGCAGTTACTTGGGCAAAATTATAGCCTTCTTTTCCTTTGGCTTGCTTGCCCAGGTTTTCGGTCAACTTTCGTATACTTATTACTACGCAATATTGGGTGTAGAAGTTGCACCTTATCCGTCTATCGGGGATGTAGGCTATTTTGGTAGCGTTTTATTGTACATATGTGGGTCGTTACTTTTGTTAAAATTGTTGATGTCTAATTCAAATAAGAAGAGTGGGCGAGGTGATATGTATCTTGTTGTGCTAAGCACACTAACTATGTTTCTGATTTCTTATCTATTTTTGCTGAAAGGCTACGCTTTTGATTCCAGCAACATATTAAAGGGAGCTTTAGATATTTCTTACCCACTCTTCCAGAGTTTTTATGTTTCCTTAGCAGTCGCAAGTCTCTTTTTACTGGGTTCAAGATTGGGTGGTACCGGAAAGCGCGGAATACTGCTTTTGTTGATAGCCCTAGTCATCCAATATATTTCTGATTTTACATTCCTGATTAAAGCTAACAACGGTACATTCTATGCAGGTGGTCCGGTAGATTTTCTTTATTTAGTCGCCTACTTTTTAATGACCGTGGCTATTATAGAGCTTGATCTAGTATTTGAACGACTTAAAAATGGTAAGATTACTAACGGAGGTACCGTCACTTGATAGGAGGCGGTTACAATGGATAGCAGATACCAAAAGGCAGTTTTTAACATAATTAACACACAAAAACAGATAATAGGTCCGTTGGCGTTGGACATGGCAAGAAGGGTGTCAAACATTAATGTTGGCAAAAATGGGGAAGTGGAAATTGTTGGCGACCCTTTAACTGTTTTGCATCAACTTGTTAAAGAATACGAGGTTTTGTTTGGCGAGCTTTCCGTTAAAGTAAGTCGCGACTCTATAAGAGAAATGAAATTTACCCCCGGAGAATTACCTGAGATTTTAAGATAACCCCAAATCAGCAGGAGAGGCATCTTCGCCTTCAATAAGTCGCTTAATAGGATCCCCAAATTTAGTTAAATAGAACTTGATATTTTTTCCAATGGGCAATGTTTCAAGCTCGTCAAAGGAAAAGAATCGTAATTCCTGCCCCTCATTTCCAAGTTTTATATCTTTAAGCTCGCCGTTTTCTACCATGCCACCAATAGATCCCCACATGTTAGGGTCGTGGATGGTGGGAATATTATCTCTGTGGAGCAAAAGGATCTTTTTATTGTGCGTAATAAATGCGCTTGCTGATCTTGTCACGACGGTTATTATACCGGAATAATCCGTTTTTATAGGTATTAACAAAATTATCCGAGATTTTAGGGTAAAATCAATGTGTGATTAATTAGGCTAAAATCCCCAAAACTAGGCAATTCTAGGGAATCAGACTCCCCAAAATTGACCTATTTTAGGGAATGTAGTAGAATACCCGCATGGAAGGCATTATCGTGGAAAATTCTATAAAAAGACACTACGACGATTTAGAAAAGTATCTAAAGCCCAATAAGGTGTTGGTTGTTTATGGTCCCAGACAGGTGGGAAAGACTACCTTAGTTAAAAATTATCTCAGCAGGTGCAACTTAAAGTATGTTTACGCTAACGGCGGAGATGCTCAAATTAAAGAAGTTTTTGAGGGTCTAAATTTACAAAAGATAATTGAATATTCGGCGGGCTATCAATTAGTTATTATAGACGAGGCGCAAAAAATAGCCAACATCGGTGAAGGTTTAAAACTTCTTGTAGATTCCGTGGAGGGTGTAAGAGTCTTAATTACCGGATCGTCATCTTTTGATCTCGCCGGGCAAATTGGGGAGCCACTTACAGGTAGAAAAACTACTCTAACACTTTTTCCCGTATCGCTTATGGAACTTTCCATAGAAAAAAATCGATTTGAGCTTAATCAATTGGTAGATCAGCAGCTTGTGTACGGCAATTATCCGGAAGTTTTAAGTCAAAAGTCTAATAAAGAAAGGGAGGAAGTGTTAAATGAAATTACATCCTCTTATTTACTTAAGGACATTCTGGAGCTTGACAGGGTGAAGGGATCAAAAACCTTGTTGGATATGTTGCGGCTTTTGGCTTTTCAGGTTGGAAGTGAGGTTTCACTTACGGAAATCGCCGCGCAGATTGGAATGGACAGAAAAACCGTTTTGCGTTATTTAGACATTTTTGAGAAGTCGTTTATTATTTATAATTTGCGGGGTTACAGTAGAAATTTGCGCGACGAGATTAAGGAGAAGTCCAAGTATTATTTTTACGACAACGGGATACGGAACGCCATAATTTCCAACTTTAATGACTTAAGTTTTAGAAATGATATTGGAGCGCTTTGGGAAAATTTTGTTTTTATGGAACGCATGAAAAAGCGACACTATGGGGAAATAAGTGCCAATATATTTTTTTGGAGGACTTGGGACGGTAAGGAAATAGATTTGATTGAGGAGCGGGAAGGTTCCATTTTTGCTTATGAAGTTAAGTATAAAGAACGGCTCGTTAAACCTCCGAGAAAATTTGTTGACGCGTATCCTGGAAGTCATTTTAATGTAGTTAACAAGGATAGTTTGCTGGATTTTGTGGTTTAGATAATATAAATGAAAAAGTTTTTTGCGATCGTCATAATTTCGTGGGCAGTGTTTCTTGGCGGGTGGTTCTTTGTTTATAAGTTAGGAATTAATACTTTAGCAATTCAGTCGGAAGATACTATTCCTGCAATTATTTTGCCTGTTACCGTGATTAAGGAGGGAACTCTTTATGCCGACACTTATTACAAAGCGATTATTGAAAAATATCCCCACCCCAACGACAAAAATTACCAGAAGGGGCTTGTCCCCTTCTATTTTAGAAAAGTTGGCGAGCACTATATATCGGCGTTTCCTGTTGTGGCGGGGCTTTTAAGCGTTCCGGTTTATTTGATTCCAATGCTGGCGAGGGTCGAAATTACTTGGGATAACCTAACTGTTTTGTCCCACCTTTCTGCGTCACTGGTAGTAGCTTTAGGTGGGGGATTCTTTTACCTTTTATTAAAGAAACTTATCGACGATAAAAAGGCAATGCTGCTAACAGCGATTTATCTTTTTGCTACGGTAAATTTTGCCATGGTTTCCCAGTCTCTATGGCAGCACGGAGTTGTCCAGTTATTTACTATTTTGAGTCTTTTGTTTTTGTTTAGAGGCGCGGGTAAAGCAATCGATGTTTTTATCTCAGGGCTTTTTTTGGGTCTGGCGGTTTTATCCCGTCCAACCGCGGGGATCCTTATTCCGTATTTTGTTTTACTACCGGTTTATTTGAGGAACAGAGGGTTGATGGATACTAAAGTATCGATGATTAGTGCTAGCGCCGTAGTAAAACCTACCGCCTGGTTACTCCTGGGGTTATTGCCCTCTGCGATATTTTTTATTTGGTATAATGTCATCTATTTTGTCGATATTGCTAACCAAGGTTATGCTAGTCAAATTGGCGGTAATTGGTTAACGCTTTTCCCGCAAGGGTTTTTAGGTCTATGGTTTTCCCCCAGCAAGGGCATTTTAGTTTACTCGTCCGTTTTTATATTTTCACTTATTGGTTTTGCCTTGTCGCTAAAAAATGGAATCAGAAAAAATCTAGATTCTTTCCTTTTCATGTCGATCATTATTACCCACACTCTAATTTTGGGCGCGTGGAAGCATTGGTACGGTGGTTACAGCTTTGGTTACAGAATGGCCAGCGATATCATTCCATTTTTAGTTCTGCTGTTAATTCCGTATCTCAAGTCGCCCGTATTCAACAAAACAAAAAGACTTTTTTATGCCACACTCGTCATCTCAATCCTTTTTGAACTCGTGGGTTTAGCCTTTTTTGACGGCATCTGGCACGGCACTTACGACAAAGGCTTTTGGAATCAAAATTGGCTTTGGAGTGTGCAAAATAGCGAGCTAGTTTTTAACATTAGGCGTTTACTGCTAAAATTAGGATCGTGAGCGCAAAATACAACATTATTTGCCTTTCTAACCAGCTTTGGCTTAGCGACTACTGGACTAATAAAAGCCATGTGATGAGTCGTTTGAGTAAGCTTGGACATAAGGTTTTGTTTGTAGAACCGCCAATCAATACCGGTAACATCTTTATTCGACAGCTTTTTCAGGGGGCTTGGACTTTTAAACGACTTTTAACCCAAACAAAGGTAGAGGAGCAAAGCGGGGTTTTGATATATTCGCCGTTGAACATGTTGCCTAACGCCAACATTACTTCCAAGTGGCATATAAGTCGAGTAAATAAGGTTGCCGAACAATTCTTCGATCCTGAAAGAAAAACGATTTTATGGGTTTATCATGTTCAGCTTAAAAATTTGCTTAATTATGTCGATGGTATAAAGCACGACATTCTAATCTATGATTGTGTAGATAATTATCTGGGTTTTCCGGAAAATAGCGCTTTTTATTCTACTACGGTAACAAAAAAGCAATTGGTATTACAGGAAGAAGCTCTAGCAAAAAAGGCTAACTTGGTTTTTGCCACAGCTCCGGGTCTTGTTGAGCGACTAAAAAACTATAATCCAAACACGCATTTTACGCCCAATGTGGGTGACTATGAAAAGTTTAAAGACGCTAAATTGATTAAGGAAATTCCCGACGACTTAAAAGATATTAAAAAACCCATTATTGGTTTTACCGGAGCGTTGGACGAATATAAGTTTGACATGGGCTTGTTTAAAGAGTTGGCGCAAAACTATCCGGAGTACTCTTTTGTTCTTATAGGATCGCTTGCTATAAAGGGAAAAAACACCACTAAAGAAAGCTTAGGGCTTGCGGATTTAGAAAATGTACATTTGTTAGGTTCAAAGTCTTATGACAGTATTCAAAAATATTTTGCGGGTTTTGATGCTTTTATTATCCCCTATCAATTAAATGACTATACAGTGGGCGGGTGTTTTCCTGTTAAGTTTCACGACGCTTTAGCGGCGGGGCTTCCGGTAATCGTTACGGATCTGCCTGCCTACTCGTTTTTTAAGGATGTTTGTTATATTTCTAAAAGCTATAAAGAGTTCAGCGACAATTTAGAGAAAGCCTTGCAGGAAGACTCGTTAGAAAAAATTAAAGCCCGGCAAGAAGTGGCCAAAAACAATAACTGGGACGGAAAAGTTGCCAACATGTTAAAGTTAATCGAATCGTTATGAAGATACTGTATGGATTAAATTCAAAAGATCCTGGAGGAATGGAGCAGCATGTTTTGGACTTGGTTACTCAGATGATTACGCGAGGACATGAGGTTTTTGTTTGGTGTGAGGGTGGTGTTATTTACGACTGGTATAAGAAGGCTGGGGCCAAAGTTACGGAAAGGACCATTAGAAACGACATCGACCTTGGTTACATAAAGGACCTAAAAATATTCCTTCAGGAATACAAAATAGAAGTTGTTCACGCCCACGAACTAAAAGCTGTAGTTAATACGATAGCGGCGGGATTTCTAGCTGGAGTAAAAATTAGAATTTCTCATCAGCACACCCCTTTTATTAGCTGGCAGGTTCCTAAGTCAAAAAGGTTAATTTACGACCTGTTTTATTCAATTTTAATAAATCTCATGGGTTCCAAGGAAATTGCTCTTACACAGTCCATCAAGAAAGCTAAAATCAGAGCAGGCATCCTGGCTAGAAAACTAGCAGTAATTCCTAACGGAGTCGATACTTATAAATTTTTTGTTTCAGAAAATGAGCGGGTAATATATAGGCGTGAGGTTTGTAGAAAATACCATATAGATTCATCAACCAAAATTATTGGGAATCTAAGTAGGACAACCAAGGAAAAGGGTCACGATCTGTTACTAAAAGCATTTGCTAAATTGGTTGAAGATAAAAAGATCGCGCGGGAGGAGTTTACACTTTTAATCTGTGGTGGCGGTGAGTTGGAAAGTAGTTTGTGGGATCTTGCAGGTTCGTTGGGAGTAAAAGATCGCGTGGTAATAACGGGCTGTTTTGATGATGACATGAAGATAAAGTTTTATAACACTTTTAATTACTTTGTTTTTCCAACGCTGGCGGAAGGTTTTGGTATTGTACTTATTGAGGCTTTGATAACAGGACTTCCGGTTTTGTGTTCAGATCTTGAAGTATTGAGGGAGGTAGGTGAAAATTACCCTATGTATTTTGAAACGGGCAATTTTGAGGATTTGTCTCAAAAAATGCTTGACTTTGTTGGTCTGTCTCAGGATGACAGTAAGGTGGGGCAGATTAACCATGTTAAAAATAAATACTCCATGGAAAAATTTGGGGAAAATTACGACAATCTATATAGGAGTCTAGTGTGAAAGTTTTAATGTTGGCAAGATCCGATATTTTTAGTGTGTCCGGTGGTGACACTATTCAAATTGAAAATACGGCAAAAGAGCTTAAAAAACTGGGCGTAGAGGTTGATGTGGCCACAGATTTAAAAATCACGATAAAAGATTACAATTTGGTACACGTTTTTCAGTTGGATTGGATTCCAGAAACTTACTTTTATGTTAAGGAGGCTAAAAAATGTGGTAAACCAATTGTATTGTCTCCAATCCACCATGCAGAGAATGAAGTAAAGAAGTTTGACGACATTTATACTTTTGGACTTAGACGCTTGGTGGGATTCCTTGTAAAAAAGCAGGAATATCGGGATATTTTAAAAAATATTTATCGTTCGATTTACGATCGTTCCAAATTTATTCCAACCATAAAAGGTGCTCTTTTTGGATATAGAAGGTCCCAAAGGGAGGCTTTGACTTTAAGTAATATTGTTTTGGTGCAAACTGATGGTGAGGCGTGCGACCTTGAAGATACCTATGGCGTGGATTTTAAGTGGAAAAAAGTGGTAAATGGGGTTTCGGAACAGTTTTTGTTGCCGCATGATTATAAGAACAAACTGAATTTTGACAATTATATAATTTGCGTGGGCAGAATAGAGGCTAGAAAAAATCAGCTTAATATTATTGAAGCCGTTAAATTATTGCGACAAGAAGAAGGATTTAAGGCCACAAAGCTGGTGTTTTTGGGTCGACGGAGTGAGCATCATAAGAGCTACATTGACAATTTTGATCGTGCTCTAAAGGAAAACAATTGGATAGTTCATCCGGGCTTTATCCCGCAGGAGGATATTCCGTCGTACTATCACTTTGCCAAAGTAGGAATTTCTGCTAGCTGGTTTGAGACCACGGGTTTAACAAGCTTGGAGGCGCTTTTTTGTGGAACAAATGTGGTGGCCAGCGGAAAGCGAGCTAAAGAGCTTTTGGGCGACTTGGTCGTTTATTGCGATCCGTGGGATGTAAATTCTATTGCAAAATCTTTGCGGGAAGCTTATATGCGACCTGTAGCAAGTGTACCGGCAAATTTTAGAGAAGAATACACTTGGGAAAATGCCGCTAAACAGACCCTTGCCGTCTATAACAATTTATTAAAAGGTGATGAAGCATGAATTTCGAGTTGATTTTTATTCCTTTGATATTTATATTTTCGTTTGTGGGTCTTTTGGTCGACAAAAAGAAGTCGCTTTATGTTTTATTAGCGGTTTCGGTTTTGTTGCACAAAGAGCTTTTTAGTATTTACTCTTGGAACATTTTACCCGCGCGAATTTTTATGTTAGCAGTTTTGGTTTTTGTAATTGTCGACATAGCTAAGAGTTTTAAAAAGAAAGATACCGACTGGATAAAAAAGGATTTTATAAACCCCGTTACGCTTTCGTTGATGGCCTTTTGGATAATTGCTGGACTATCAATATTCTTTTCCAAAAATGTAAAAGCTAGCCTTTCGGTTTACGCTTTTCTTACTTCCGTCACAGCCTTATCGATATATTTAATTCGCGTTTTTCAGGGCGATCGCGCGCAGGTTTTACGCTTTACCAAGTTTTACATTTTAGTGGCTTTTGTTCTGTCGCTTATTGGCTTTGTCCAAATTTTTGTTTTTACGAAGTATCACTTCATCTTCGGGGCGTTTTGGAATGTGCCGGGCCATACTCCTCGCATTGGGTCTCTTTTTTGGGATGTTAACCATTTTGCCGGATTTTTGGTTTTGCTTTTGCCCGTCATCGGAGCGCTCGTTTTAGTAAGTCGCTCCCGAGAACGATTGATTTTTTTTGTTATGGGTTTGTCGATCTTAATAACCCTGCTTTTAACTAACGCCAGAAGCGGTTGGATAGCGTGCGCGGTAGCTTTCTTGACTTTTGCTCTGCTTTTAATTTTTAGGCGTTTTAGATACAAAGGTTTAGCCACGATTTTTTCTGTCATTTTAATTTTATCTATCGGGATTTTTTCTCAATATTTAAAAAAAGACAGTCCCATAAGACGGGAAATCCGCCAGTACTTTCATTACAGACTTGACTCTTTTGATTCCCATTTTTTGCTTTTAACAGGCTCGTGGCAGATTTTTGAAAAGTATCCTATTTTAGGTGGAGGTTACGGTAGTTTTTATGAACAATTTTCCAAAACCAAGATTTCCGCTACCTTTTTTTCCCGCGACCCGGCCGCTCTTAACACCCGCGTTCCCGCCCACTCCATTTGGGGCGAACTTTTAGCAGAAACAGGCGTTTTGGGGTTTTCCGCTATGTTAATTTTTTATTCCAGTGTGGTTTTTACACTTTTATATGCTTCTTTACGATTGAAGAATCCGCAGGATTCTCTAATTTGCTCCGCCATGTCGGGATCAGTCATTGGAATTTTAGTGGCCGGCATATTTTATTCTTATAACTCCGAATTCTTTTGGATCATTTTATTTTTTTATTTTCTTTATGCACTTTTTTCCCTGCGCGACGAGCTCAAAGAGTCAACGAGCAGGCTTTGGACTAATGTTTTTTCGCACTTTATCTCCAACCCAAAATTTCCTGTCATGGTGCTTCTTATCTTGTCGTCTATATTGATTTTTGTTGACTTGGGTAAAAACCACCTAATTCCTTATGATGAGGCAATTTATGCCAAAGTGTCAAAAAATATTCTGGAAAGGAACGACTGGTTAACGCTAAGCTGGCAAAATAACGAGCCTTGGTTTGAAAAGCCCCCGCTGTATTTTTGGCTATCAGCGTTGTTATTAAAAGTGTTACCGATTCCGGAATTGACAGTTCGCTTGCCTTCTGCCGTTTTTGGACTTTTCACCGTAATTCTTACTTTCTTTTTTGCTAAGCGGCTTTTTGGGAAGCCAGCAGGCTTCATTGCAGGGCTTTCGCTTTTAACCACCTTTCAGTTTTTATACTACTCCAGAACCGGGATGTTGGATGTTACCTGTGCGTTCTTTGTTACCGCCTCACTGTATGCCTATTACGTAAGTTTAAGCAAGGCCGGATTTAAAAAAGTCAGACCTTTGTTTTTTCTTATGCTCTCGGGTACTTTCATCGGACTAGCGGTTTTAACCAAGGGCGTGGTTGGGTTTTTACCCTTAATGATCATCGGGATATTTGAAACAGTGTCATTTCTATCGTCATTGCGATCACGCCAAGGCGGGAGAAGCAATCTACGTTCGTTGATAGTTTCATCTCTCGCGCGGATCTTTGTAATCGCAATTGTTTCCGCGTTGATCTTCTTACCTTGGCACTTTTCAATGTACCAGCTACATGGTCAAAACTTTATAAATTCCTATTTGGGTTACCATGTTTTGGAGCGTGTAACAATGGAAGTGGAGGATAAAGTCGCCCCGTTTTATTGGTATGCTGTTGTACTGAAGGTTTCCATGCGACTTTGGTTTGTGGCCCTTTTGCCCTCATTACTTTTTGCAATATATAGTTTGATAAGAAATCACGGCGACAGGAGAAAACTGGCTTTTATCCTAGTGTGGGCGATTATTATCTTAACGGTTTTTTCGGTTTCAAAGTCAAAGCTAGTTTGGTACATTATTCCAATTTATCCTGCTCTTTCTATAATAATTGGCTATTTCTACTCATCACTACTTAATTTTGTCGACATGAAAATTTCCCGATTTAAATACATCTCATCCTTTGTTCTTAAGTCGACCATTATCTATACTACGATTTGTGTTTCTCTTTTATATCTTTTAATGAATAAAGAGCTTGTTTACACCTCCGACTTAACGGGTTCGCAAGCAACTCTTTTAAAACTTAAAGATACAACTTATGGAACTTCCGCCAAAGTGTACGCCGATAGGATTGATTTGCCCCTCATGCTTTTTTATACCAATGGTCCTTTTGAAGTTACGGATTTTACGCCCTTAACGGAGTCAATAAAAAGTGCCAACCAGGAAGGGGTTAGGCTTATTTTTATTACTAAAGAAAGCCGCTTTAAAAAACTTCAAAACGGGTTTCCCGCCGTAAAATTAGTGTCATTTTCTAATGAATGGTATTTGGGGGAATTGGTGGGTAGATGAGGTATTTTGGAATTTTAAAAAAAGTTTCTTTTGTAAGCGCGGGAAACATTTTAAACGCCGGTTTTGGGCTTGTTTTTCTAACCGCTTCTGCGCGAGTTTTAACCCCCGCCGATTTTGGAAAATATGCTCTTTTAACCACGCTTTTGGTTTTTATGTCCAAGGTGGTGGACTTTGGATCTAATTCTGTTTTTGTGGCGGAGTCGCTTAAGGCGAATAATAATCCTGTAAACAATAAGGCCGAGCTTGTTAAAACATTTATTGCTTTAAAAGTTCTTCTTTTTGGTTTTGCGGTTTTATTTTCACTGGTAGCCTTTTATGCTTTGGGATTTAGATCCCTCGCGCTTTTAGCAATTTTTCTTGCGGGTTTAGTTTTTTACGCTATAAATGTTACGCTTTTTGCTTTTTTTCAAAGCGCGGAAATGTTTGGTCACGCGGTACTTTTAAACTCTATTCCCGCGTTTTTTAAGGCTGTGATTGGCGGATTCATGTTGCTAGGTGTTTTTAGTTTGCCTTTTACCGCCATTTATGCGACTTTTTGTCTTTCCATGGTTTTGTGCTTATTTCTATATCTCTTTATTCCTAAAGAGTTTAAACGTTTAAGCAGCGCCGATATAGTTAAAAGCGGTTTTACCCAAGTTTTTAAAGCGAGTTTTCCTGCGGGAGTGTCCCAGCTTATTTCTCAAGGTTGGTCGGCAATTTCTAACACCATTGTTAAATTTTCCAAGGGTTTTTCAGATGTAGGGGTTTTCTACTTGGCCGACAAGATTGCTAATGTTTTTAGTTTAATCTCGCTGTCAATTTTTACCGTTATACTCCCACAAAACGCCCGTCGTAAAAAAGAAAATCTTCCTCACGACCTAAAGGAGACGGGAGTTTTAGCTTTGCTGATTATGGTTTTAGCAGTGGGGTTTGTGAGTGTTTCGGGGATTTTCGTAACATCGGTTTTTGGTAACAAATATGCCGGATCACTTCTAATTTTAGATATTTTGATTATCTCTGCCGCTATCTCTGCAGTTCACGCTTTTATGGAAAACTATTTTTATATTCATGACAGCACTAAAACTATTATGTACATTTCTTTAACTAAGCTGTCAATCTTCGTCATCTTGTCTTTTCTACTTCTTCCAAGCCTATCGCTAAAAGGTTTAGCGCTTTCTCAATTAATTTCTGCGGTTTTTGGACTTATTTTAGTATCATTTTTAACTGTTAGGAGTAAGATAAGGATATAATTGTTGATAAATCAAAGACCATGAAGATAGGAATAGACGCAAGATTTTGGAGTCAAACGGGAATCGGTAGATATATCAGGGAAATTGTGGGCGAATTGGCAAAGCTGGACGCACAAAACGACTACGTGGTTTTTTTAATTGAGAGCGACTTTGACAGCGTTACCCTGCCGTCAAACTTTAAAAAGGTTAAAACCAACATTCACTGGCATTCTTTTTCGGAACAACTTATCCTTCCGCTACTGTACCTGAAGGAAAATTTGGACCTTCTTTTTGTTCCGCATTTTAATGTGCCTATATTTTATCCGGGCAAGTTTGTTACAACCATCCATGATTTAACGGTTCTTCGCGTTCGTACGGGGAGAGTAACCACCCTTCCTTATCCTGTTTATATGGTTAAATATTTTGGGGCTTTTTTGGCTCATTTGATTGCTATTAAAAGGTCGCAAAAGATTTTTACCGTTTCGCAATTTGTAAAGAACGACATTGTGAAGACTTTTAGAGTCGACCCGAGAAAAGTTGTGTTGACCCCATGTGCAGTTGACGAAAGTTTTATTAGACGACAGGATAACGAAGTCGCTGCAGTTTTACAAAAATATAAGACTCACAAACCTTACTTGTTTTATGTGGGAAATGGTTACCCACATAAGAATCTAGAAAGATTAGTTAAAGCTTTTGAGTTGGTGATAAAAGATTTCCCTAATTTGAGTTTAGTTTTGGGTGGAAAGAAAAACTTTTTTTATGAGCGGTTAGAAAAAGAATCCGCTTCTTTGGTTGTATGTGGTCGATTAGTTTTCCCGGGTTTTATTGCCGATTCAGACTTGCCCGCTTTATACAGCGGAGCGGAGGCTTTTGTTAACCCATCTCTATATGAGGGCTTTGGAATTCAAACTTTAGAGGCTTTTGCTTGTGGTTGTAAGGTGATTTGTTCTAATGCAACATCTCTGCCGGAGATTGGTGGGGATTTAGCGAACTATTTTGATCCTTGTGATATTAATAACATGGCGAAGGTCATAAAAAGCGCTTTAGTGAAAACGTCATCCGATTTTGCTGCCAAGGCCATTAATAGAGCCCGTCAATTTTCTTGGAGATCTTCCGCCCAAACTATTCTAGAAGTCGTTAAGGGTCTATGAGAATTGCTATTGTTTTTGACGATCTAATACAATTTGGCGGGGCGGAAAGACTTTTGTTGGCGGTACACGAGCTTTACCCTGACGCGCCTGTGTATACTTCTGTAGCTAATGACGAGTGGTTAAAAAGATGTGCGGATTTACATATCGACCTTAAAACCTCCTTTATGCAAAAACTGCCGTTTAAAAAGTTACTCAATAGGTTTTACGGACTTTTAGGTTTGCATGTGCTGGCTTTTGAGTCGTTTAAATTTGACAATTTTGACATAGTGCTTTCTATTTCTGCCCGATTTGCCCATGGAGTTATTACAAAACCCGGCACGATCTTTGTTTGTTATATGAATTCTCCTGGACGTATGTTTTGGGAGTCGCATGACTACTTCTGTCAAGAAGCACTTTTCCGGCAGGAAAAGCCGTTTTGGTATTTGGTTATGCCATTTTTATCTTTACATCGACTTTGTGATTATGCATCGGCGCAAAGAGTGGATTATTTTATTGCCAATTCGTTAATCTCAAAAGAACGTATTAGAAAGTATTATCGACGCGATTCAGTTGTCGTATACCCGTTTGTTGACGTTGTCGACAAGCTAGCCTACCAAGAGATTGATCACGCCAATGGTGAGAAGGATTACTTTCTTGTTATAACAAGGCTAAACGCCTGGAAGCGCGTGGATATTGCTATTGACGCGTGCAAAAAAGCAGGTGTGCACTTAAAAATAATCGGCGAGGGATCTGACAGAAAGCGCTTGGAAGATCTATCGGGGCGGGATAGCGGAGAGGTTGAATTATTGGGATATGTAAGCGAACAGGAAAAAATATCGGCGATACTTGGTTGCAAGGCTCTAATATTAACTCAGAAAGAAGACTTTGGGATTACGGCTTTGGAGGCAATGTTGCTGGGGAAACCTATAATTGCTTATAGGGCGGGGGGCGCGCTGGAAACAGTTGCGGAAGGTGCTACAGGGGAATTTTTTGACACACAGGATGCGGATTGTCTTGCTAAAACGCTCCAGCATTTTAACCCGTCGATATATAAACCCGAGGACTGCAAAAGCCAAGCCGGCAAGTTTTCCAAACAGAAATTTCTGCATCAATTGGACGAGTTTCTAAAAAAAGTTTATGATGAGGGGACGTGCGCGTCACAGACAGCACCCCATAACATATGAGTTATCAAATTTTAAAAAGACTTTTGGATATTGCAGGTTCAATAATAGCACTCATAATTTTTTCCCCCATAATTATTTTCACCGCTCTTTACATAAAGATTATGTCGCCTGAGGGACCGGTTTTTGCAGATATTCCAGGTCGAGTTGGTAAGGGCGGTAAAGAATTTAGGTTTTTGAAATTCCGTTCCATGATACCGAATGCTCATAAGTGGTTGGAGGAGCATCCAGAATGGCATGAAAAATATAAAGCCAACAATTACAAAATAGATCCCAACGAGGATCCGCGCATGATAAAAGGTGAGTTCATTAATTTTATGCGTAAATTAAGTATTGATGAACTTCCGCAGTTTATAAATGTGCTTATTGGAGAGATGAGTATTGTAGGTCCGCGTGCTTATTACCCATTTGAGATTAAGGACCAGGCGGTAAAGTTTAATGTATCGGCGGATGTTGTAGCTAAAGCAATTTCCGTAAATCCAGGCATTACAGGTCCTTGGCAAGTAGGTGGTCGTTCACTTATAAGTTTTGACAAAAGGATAGCAATTGATGCAGACTATGCAAGTCAGAAATCAATTTTGTACGATATTTTGCTGATTTTAAAGACACCATATGCGGTGCTAACAATGAAAGGAGCTTACTGAAAGGAGCTTTAAATGGAAGAAAAATTTTGGAAACCTAATTTTAAGGAAGTTAAGAATTTGAAAGAAGTAAAAAATGGAAGTGTAAAAAGTCCTAATAACAAAAATTTTGGAAAAGTTTTTGGCATTGGGGGGATAGTCCTTTTGGTAACTTTGGGCCTGGTAGGTATCTTGGCTTATAAATTCGTGATCGATCCTGCATTGGCGCTAAAAGTCAGAGTCGATAAATTAAATGTAGATGGACAACAGGCCAGTAAGGCTTTTCAGGGTCGCGACCTGGTTTTGCTTGAACAGGTATTAAATCAAACAGAGTCCGACATAAAAGGTTTGCGAGACGATAGGGATCAAAAATTCTCGTGGGCAAAGGATCTTCCAAAAGTCAAAGATTATTACGCTGATACAGAATATTTTTTAAACAGCGGACTTTACGCTATTGACGCGGCTAGAGAATTTACCAGGATTATTACACCTTTTGCGGACGCAGCGGGTTTAAAGGTTAAAGCAGATCAAGAGGTTGCTCAAAAAAGTTTTGCTGATGCCTTTTCTGACTGGATCTCCTTAATGCCCAAAGTAGCCAACGATATAGATCCATTTTTAGTTAAGGTCGACAAAATTGGGACGGAGCTTTCTAAAGTTGATGCCAGTAAATATCCGGAGGAGTTTAGGGGAACCCCTATAAGATCAAACATAATTTACGCTCAAACCACACTTTCTAGCCTAAGCGACTACGCGCCGGATCTTAAAAAAGCTTTGGTTTTAGTGCCAAGACTTTTGGGTGTGGGTGGACTGGAAAAACGCTATATGATTATTATGCAAAATAACGCAGAAATGCGACCCACGGGCGGTTTTTGGACCAATTATTCTACCTTTAAGATTAAAAACGCCCTGCTAAATTCCGATTTCTCGTCAAAAGATATGTATAGTATTGATTTTACGCTTGACGCCATAGATGCTTATACAGATTTTTCCGTAGGTCTTCCTGCTCCGCTTAGAAAGTATCTTTTGGTGGAAAGATGGTTTGCCAGGGATGCCAACTTTTCTCCGGACTTTCCAACTTCTGTTGCCAATTTTATGAAGTCCTATAACCTTGCCATGCGTCTAAATCCGCTGGAAATAAAACCCGTGGATGGAGTATTTGCTATGGACACGCAGGTTGTGAGCGAGCTCCTGGATGTTACCGGTCCGGCTACGGTTAATGGCGTTACTTACACAAAAGATAATGTGGTTTTGGAGCTGGAGAAAATTGCCTCGCTGGCTCTTAAAGAGCAATCAAACCGTAAAAAAGTTTTGGGCGACTTAATGGAGCGCATGTTGGTAAATGTTTTTGAGTCGGACAAGAATTTATGGCCAAAGCTTATTGATAAAGGGGTGGATTTAATGAATCGCAAACACATTATAGGTTATATGTACGACCCGGAAATTCAGGCCCTTCTTGAAAAGTATAACTTTGCCGGACGGTTGGTGGATGTTCCTGAAGGCGATTATCTAGCTGTAATAACCAGCAACTTGGGTGGTGATAAAACTAACTTGTTTATTACGAGGGAAATAACAAGCTCAACCTTGAACGATGGCGGAAAGTGGACAAGAATGGTTAAAGTTAAATATGCTTACGGACCCACGGAGGGTGAATACTCTTTATTTGCCAAATTGTATAAAGACTACCTTAGGATTTATGTTCCCAAGGGGTCAACACTTGTTAGCGTGGAAGGTAGTGAGGACGGTCAGGGTAGTGGCGACGAGTTAAACAAAACTTATTTTAACGGATTTATCACACTTGGTCCTGGTGCCACTAAAGAAATTTCTTTTAAATACACTTTGCCGGATGGCGTTGTCAAGAATGGAGAATATAAGCTGTATATTCAAAAACAGTCAGGTATGCCCAAGGAGAAATATAACTTGAGTGTAAACGGCAAACAAAGTATGGTAGAAACCGATACAGATTACAAGTTTGTTACGAAGATATAGTGTTGTTGGTATAATAAATAGGTGAACAAAGGATTTAGCACTGAGTGCGTGGTTTTAAAGAATTCTAATTACAAGGACGCGGATAAGTTGTACACGCTTTTTTCTCCACAATACGGAAAGTTTACCGCTACAGCTAAAGGGGTCAGAAGAATAAACTCTAAGCGACTCGGCAGTCTAGACACTTTAAACCGAGCTCAAATTAGCTTTTCTGAGTCCCATAAAGGGATAAAAATAATCAATCAGGCGCAACTTGTAGAATCGCACAAAGAATTAAAAAAAGCCATGTCCGGCATAGCCAAGGGTTTGTACATGGCGGAACTGGTTCACAGATTTTTTTATCACGACACTTATGGTCACGAATCGGCGCCGGAGGTTTACGGGCTTTTTACTAAGGCGCTTCAAAGCTTAAACAAGTTTTACGCCAAATATTCGGAAGGTAGTTTTAACTTTGTGCCGGTGCGAATTATGAATATTTTTGAAGCGCGACTTATGAAGATTTTGGGTTATGAGATGAGTTTGGATAACTTTTTGTTGAATCGTTTGGAATTGGGAGAACAGGAGGTGGAATATTTGAAATCATTAAAGAGTAATCAAAGCTTTGGCGACTTAAAGCTATTGCAAAGCGCTCATAAAGGTGCCAATGCAGTTATTAAAGAATATGTGTTGGATGTTTTAGACGAGCGCATTTACTCAAGTAGGCTTTTTTGATAGGATTGCCCTGTAATTATGGAGAAAACTCAGGAGTCAAAACAGCAAAAAATTATTTCACTTTGTAAGAGACGTGGATTTGTTTTTCCCGGGTCGGAAATTTATGGAGGACTTGCTAATACTTACGACCTTGGACCTTTAGGTGTTGAGATGTTAAGGAATGTTGTTGCCTGTTGGTGGAAGTTCTTTGTAACAAGTCGTGAAAACATTTTTGGACTCGATACAAGTATCCTGATGTCGCCCAAAGTATGGGAAGCCTCTGGACACACGCAAAGTTTTACTAACGATCTGATTGACTGCAAAGAATGTAAATACAGAACTCGCGCAGATCATGTTATTGAGGACTATCTTGAGTCGACAGGAAAAAGTGAGGTAGTAGAAGGCAAACCCTTGGAGGAGATAGACAAGATGCTGGCTGATAACAATATAAAATGTCCTAAGTGTGGAAAAAGTAACTGGACACCTACGCGGAAGTTTAATCAGCTTTTTGAAACCACAGTAGGAATTGTTACCGAGTCGTCATCCTTAGCGTATTTGCGAGGAGAAATTGCTCAGGGAATGTTCGTAAACTTTAGGAATGTACTGGACACCATGCGTCCAAAACTGCCTTTTGGAATTGCGCAGGCCGGAAAGGCTTTTAGAAACGAGATTACTTTGGGGAATTTCATCTTTAGGACATTGGAATTTAACTTGGCGGAATTTGAGTATTTTATCGACCCTAAGAATCCTTGGGAAGACTATTTTAAGTTCTGGAAGGTCGAAATGGAAACTTGGTTATATTCTTTAGGTGTTGATAAGTCGCATTTAAGATGGAGAACCCATACGGATGCTGAGCGTGCACACTATTCCAAGCATACGGAAGACTTGGATTATGAATATGCCTTTGGTTTTAAGGAAATGTTTGGGTTGGCTTATCGCACAGACTATGATTTGCGTAACCACATGGAAAAGTCGGGGGTGGATTTGCGTTATACGGATCCGCAAACTGGCGACAAGTTCGTTCCGCATGTGGTGGAGCCTACCTTTGGTATTAGCCGAGTCTTGCTATGCCTTTTGACGGAGGCGTATACGGAAGATGCTGACGGACGGGTTTATTTGCGGCTTAATAAAAGTGTTGCACCTTATCGAACTGCAGTCTTTCCTTTGGTTTCTAATAAACCAGAACTTGTGGTTAGGGCGAAGGAAATTTATGTTGACTTATTAAAACAAGGTGTACGGGTAGCTTGGGACGACAGGGGAAATATTGGTAAGCGTTATTTATCTCAGGACGAAACTGGAACGCCCGCGTGTATTACTGTTGATTATCAATCGTTAGAAGACGGTACGGTGACTGTACGTGATAGGGATACAAAAACGCAAATAAGAGTAAAGATCGAAGAGATTTCTAGATCAATTTAACTTTAAAATCTGTAATTCATGAAGAGGAGAAGAGCGGGATGTTGGGTGATTATGCATCCCGCTCTTTTGTTAAGCCATCGGCCTGCGTTCTAGTGCCCCCTTTCCTCCACATGGGAAGTGCTTTCTGTAGCACTTCGGACAATAGGAGGCACCGCAATTCTGACATTTTACGATGCCGTTTTTGACACCACACTTCGCGCACTTCCTTTTTGCCATCTCTAGTCACCTTTCTTGGTTAAAAATGGCTAACGCTGACTTTCTGCGTAATTCGCGGCTGGGAGAATTTTATAGGTTTTTGCTAACTTTTCAAGTCGTCGCTGGATTTGTATACCCCGCTTCGCCTTTTCTTTGTATTGACAACAAAGTCTAAATGGGAGATATTGGTGAAGATTGGTGATAAGTGGTGAAAATAGTATGAAAATGTTTCTTGGGGAGTATCAACCAAATATTACCGAAGGAAACCGCATTGCCCTGCCCAAGAAACTTAGAGAGCAGATTGTGGGAGAGGAAATAATTCTCTCCAAAGGTTTTGAAAAGTGCGTTTTTTTGTATGACAGGGGAGATTGGGCGCAGGAGTGGCAAAAGCAAGCTGTGAATCCGATTACGGATTCGAAAACTAGAGAACTTAAAAGATATGTGTTTTCCGGTGCGGTCGATGCGACGGTTGATGAGCAAGGTCGGTTTGTAGTTCCGCAGTCATTAAGAAGTTACGCTGGACTGGAGAAGGATGTGGTGGTTATAGGCGCGGGGGATCACATAGAACTTTGGGACGGTGAAGCTTGGAGTTTGCACCTTAACAAGATTAGCCGGGAGTTGGGATCGTGATGGAATACCACGCTCCAGTAATGCTGGCGGAGTCGCTTAAGTTTTTACAGGTCAAGAAGGGTGAAAAGTATATCGACGCTACTTTAGGTGACGGAGGACACACGATAGAGATATTAAAACTGGGCGGAAAGGTTTTGGGAATTGATGTTAACCAAGGGTCGTTGGATCGAGCGAGGAAACGGATTGACGAAGAGGGGCTGCAAAAGAATTTTGTTTGGGCCAAGGGGAATTTTAAAGATATCGACCAGATTGCCAAAGATAAGGGTTTTGAACAGGTCAGCGGCATTTTATTTGACTTGGGGGTGAGTACGACGCAGCTTAAGGATGAGCGAATGAGCTTAAGTTTTAATTCGGAGTATGAGCCGGATATGAGGCTAGACGACAAATTGGGAGTCAAGGCTTTTGATTTGATAAACGGACTTTATGAAAAAGAGCTGGCGGATATGTTTTGGGATTTCGGGGAAGAACGTTTTGCAAAAAAGTTTGCTAAGGAGATTGTAAAGGCTCGTGAGTTGGAAAGGATTTCAAGTAGCAAGCAGTTAGCTGATATTGCACGGAAAGCTTTTCCAGGCTACGAGAACGGCAGGTTGCACCCTGCTACTCGGATTTTTATGGCTCTAAGGATAGCGGTTAATAATGAGCTGGAAAATTTAAAAAGTGCACTGCCCCGGGCTGGGCGCTTGCTAGTACTGCCTGGCGGACGAATGGTCGTTATAAGTTTCCATTCGCTCGAAGACAAGATTGTTAAAGAATTTGCCCAAGGCGCCCAGCCCAATGTTGATGGCGCAACTCTGAAGGAGTTGACGGAAAAGCCTTTGGAGCCAACTCCGGAGGAGGTTGCGCAGAATCCCCGCGCCCGTAGCGCTAAAATGCGTGTTCTTGAAAGATATGTCTAAATTACTTAAAATATCAATAGGAGTTTTTATAGCATCCTTTCTAACCCAAGTAGTGGTGTCCAATAACATGGCCCTAAAAACTCAGGAGTTAAATAAAGTCGACCATGAAATTGCTCAAGTAAAGAGCCAGATTTCAGAAGTCAACCAAGAAATTTACCTTACATCCTCAATTACTGGTATGGAAGAGCGCGCTCACAGCATGGGATTTTTGCCCATGGATAAACCCATAAATAGCGTAACAAGTCCAACCATTGCCAGAGTTTTCTAAAATGTCGGCGCTTGAGTTAAAAAAATCATGCGACAAAAGATTTTTTGCCTTTAAATTGGGCGTGTCGATTTTATCCCTTATTGCTGTTGCCAGGCTTTTTTCCATTCAAATTTTGTTGCACTCAAATTACAGCGCTCGTGCTTACGATCAATATTCAAATTACATCACAATAAACGCCAAGCGCGGAGAAATTTTAGCAGTGGACGGCTATCCTTTAGCGTCAAACCAAGTATCCTACCTTTTATACGTTGAACCTAAAAAAATTAAGGAGAAACAAAAGTTAATAGAAAGTGTGGTTTCAATTTTCCCTTCGGAAGTCGCCCAAAAAGAACTGCAGCGGATTAAAGATCTTCTGGATTTAAACTTGTATTGGATAGCGTTGGAGCACAATTTAACCCCGCCACAAAAAGAAGAAATCGAGAAAATGGGCTTGGAAGGCGTGGGTTTTGAGGAAGAGCCGGTGCGATTTTATCCGGAAGGCACTATGCTTGCTCATGTTTTAGGGTACGTGGCAGAGCAGGACGACGGAAAAAAAGGTGGTTATTACGGTATAGAAGCGGCTTTTAACGGAGACTTGGAGGGTCGGCCGGGAAAAGTTACAGAGGAGCGCGATGCGTTAGGACTTTCTACTTTAACAGGTGGGTATAGTAAGGTAAAGCCGTTGGACGGAAAAAGTGTGGAGCTCACAATTGACAGAGCGGTTCAGCATATAATTGAAAAAAAGCTTAAAGAGGGGGTAGAAAAGTACGACGCGGCGGATGGCGTAATTATAGTGAGTAATCCGGTAGATGGGAGTATTTTAGGGATGGCGGTTTTTCCCACTTACGACCCGGGAAACAGGAATTTAATAAATGAAGTGGTGAGTGAAAGATCAGGCAGAAAATTAAGCGAGCATGTAAATTTAGCAATCTCTTCTTTATACGAGCCGGGATCTGTTATGAAGCCCTTAACGTTATCTGCCGCCATTGATTTAGGTAAGGCGACTCCGGAGACTATCTATTTTGATAATGGTCCGGTTAATTATTCCGGATACATTATCGACAATTGGGACGGAAAGCACCTTGGTCAAATGAATCTGGTGTTGCTTTTGCAAAAATCCAACAATATTGGGGCGGCTTGGGTGGGACATTTGGTTGGTGTGGAGGCACTTTCTAGTTATTTTAGAAAATTTGGTATTGGCGGGCTTTCCGGGGTGTCGTTGGAGGGTGAGGAAACCGGAATTCTTAGAGATCCCAAGGAAGCTACGGATGTTGACTTGGCAACTATGTCGTTTGGACAAGGAATTTTAGCTTCACCTCTACAGGTGCTTTTTGCTTTTAATACTATAGCCAACGGCGGAGTTTTGTATAAACCTCAAATTGCATCAAAAATAATTGACAATCATGGAAAATTTATTAAGGTGGAGCCAAAGGAGGTTGGCAGGGTTATTAAAAAAGAAACGGCCGACACGATGGTTGATATGTTAATAAAGGCGGTCGACGGAGGAGAGTCAAAGTACTTTAATATTAAAAACTATAAAGTGGCGGGAAAGACCGGAACGGCACAGATTGCGGTTGCCGGAGGTTACGATCCCAAAAAAACCAACGCCACCTTTGTGGGTTTTTTACCGGAATCCAAAAAATTTTCCATGATTGTTAAACTGCGTGAGCCTCAAACTAGCCCGTACGCTGCGGAGACTGCCGTTCCGCTTTGGATGGAGACCGCTGGCGAACTTGCCAAATATTACTCCCTTCCTCCCGATAAATGATTTTATTTCATAACAGTTTTACTGCGTGATAGCCATAAATTCTATTCATATTAGAGTCAATAGTATTGCAATATTGTTTACTTGTACGATAATTGTTTTAGTTTTGCAGGGGACGGGGCAAAGTTACAAAGTCTTTGCCCCGTTTTAAAAGAATTACACCATGAACAAACGAGTTATTGGAAAAGTGGGCGAGATGATCGCGTCTAAATATCTTACGGAAAAAGGATACACTATTATTTGTAAGAATTGGACCTGTCATTGGGGAGAAATTGACCTGATTGCGGAGAAAGAAAATATTCTTACCTTTGTAGAGGTAAAATATCGAACCTCACTTACTAACGGGCATCCTTCCGAGTCCATAAATTATTACAAAAAGAAAAGTTTGCAAAGAAGCATCAACATATTTTTATCTAAAAACTACATTACTAAACCCTGGAGGGTGGATGTTTTATGTGTTAGCAAGTTTGGTAAATCGCTTCGAGTTGATTATTACGAGTACGTTTCTTTAATGTGATTGTTTTAAATTGATGACCGCGTTATAATATTGGTTGGTCACTTATTATACGGAGGATGGGGGTGTGTTATGCCAAATGAGCCGAAGACGGTGAAGCAAAGAGTTGAGGAAGCGACGGTGCAGGCGGTGGTGAGCCACCGGGCGGTAGTGGTCAGGATCGATGGTGAAATGACGCAGGAGCAAATCGAGGCCGCCGCCCAAAGTGTATATGCTAAGGCCATAGCCATGAGCCATGAGAGAGAAGGCGAGTAAGAAAAAAAGCTAGACCGAAGAAGGACTTCAGCGAGAAGGGGTTAAGCAAACGGCAGATCTGCCGTCGCGATGAATTTTGTCGCACGCTTTTCTCGCTCTCTGAAGTCCCAAACCCTCTTGGAAATAAAGCATCGATTAAGTTATATAAGCACACTATTGTATTTTTAGTCGAACTATCATATATTATTCCTATGAATAAAAAAGTACTTATAGTAGAAGACGATATGGCTCTATTTAATATGTATTCCGTGGAATTAAAGATTAAGGGCTACGATGTATTAAACATTAATGATGGCCTGCAAGCGCTTCCCAAAGCCAAGGATTATCAGCCGGATATAGTTCTTTTGGACATCATGTTGCCGGGAATGAACGGCTTGAATATTTTAACTGAGCTGAAATCAGATCCTCAAACCACTGAAATTCCTGTTATTATGCTTACCAACTATGGAAGCGAGGATAATGTTAAAAAGGCCCTGGAGAGTGGAGCGGCGGATTACATTATGAAGTACAAAATACTTCCTTCGGAGCTTAGCGATAAGATAGATGCGGTACTTGGGACTTCCACCGATTCCGATGTTAAAATAGCAATTTAGAATGAATGAAACCTCTGCCCTTGAGTCATATTTACAACTTGGTATTTTTCTCTTAGTCACTTTTTTTACTTTTTTTGGCGTAGTAAAACTTCTTCGTGCGTATAGAAGAAATAAGAAAAAGTTGCTTGAAATTGGTCAACAGTTAACTCTGGCTAAAAGCGATGCCTCACACTGGCAATCCCTGCCGGAAATTTTTAGAAGAACAGTTTATCTTGGCGACCTTGAGCAGTCGTTGGACACTATATCCAGTTATTTACTTAATATTTTGGACGCTTCTTCAGTGTCGTACCTTATAAAAACCCAGCAGGGTTTTAGCTTTAGGGCTAGAACTAACGGTAACATAACAAAAACCTATTTATCAAAAAGCAAAGAATGTACGAATAAAGCTTATAGCAAAGTTTTGGGCAAAGAAGGCGACGCCATTCTATCTGAGGATACAATTTATGGCGGGCAGGTGGGGGAGGCTTTACTGATGGAGAATGTAGGTAGTGTGGAGAAGCCAACGGAACAGCGTAATAGTGGAATAAGCGACTTTTTAAAACACGTTTGTGTTCCCCTAAGGTTTGGCGATGAAATTGCAGGGGTTTTATGCGCATTTGGAAGTTCGGATAATTTAGATAGCGATCAAAACGCTGTTTATATGTCAAAAATCTTGGATACCTCCGCTTCCCTTCTTACCGACTTCAAAGCGTTAATCGCTAAAGAGCGGGGTAAAGTTGAGTCGGTTTTACAAAGTATGGAGGAGGGGGTTTTGCTGGTGGATTCAAACTACAAAGTGTCGGTAATAAATAAAACTGCTAGTCTTTTTTTATCATGCCAGGATCAGAAACCGTTAAATATTAGCGATATTACAACCTTATTAAAAGGGGCCCTGCCGATTCAAGAAATTGTGTCAAATGTTATGGATAGCGGGGAAATTAAGTCGCAAAAAAGAGTTTTTGTAAGTAATCGTTATTTAAGTTTTACTTTCCTACCGGTTAAATTTGAACGGGAAATTATTGGTGTAGGTATCATTATGCGAAATGATTCTGAGGAAGAAAATCTTCGAAATCTTCGTGAAGATTTCACGGCTATGATGGTGCACGAGTTAAGAGCTCCGTTAACGGTTATTAGGGGTTCTGCAGATATGGTATTAAAAAATCGGGAGCGGTTTAATCAGCAAGATATTGACCTTTTTCTTAACCAAATTAAAGAGTCGGCGTGGGGGCTTTTAAAATTAGTGAGCGACCTTTTGGATTCGGCAAAAATTGAGTCAGGCAAATTTACAGTTAACAAGTCGCCCTGTCTGTTAAACCAAGTATTACAGGAAGAAGCGGAAAATTACAAGGTTTTTGCCGAGTCAAAAAATATCGACTTGACTTTAGATTTGAGCGAGGCTGTACCGCAGGTGGAAATTGACAAAGAAAAAATTGTGCAAGTGCTTAATAATTTAGTGTCCAACGCGGTTAAATTTACCTATAAGGGGGAAATTACACACATGGGCGAGCGAGGGTTTATTAAGGTGGGATCGAGATTGCAGGGAGGTTTTGTTCAAGTTTTTGTAGCGGACAACGGACCAGGCATTCCTAATGATGTTAAAAAACAATTATTTAATAAGTTTGTGCAGGCGCGGGAGTCCAGTATTTCCAACGAAAGTGGTACGGGATTGGGTCTTGTGATTGCTAAAGGCATTGTGGAGGCTCATGGTGGCAAAATATGGGTGGAAGACAATGTACCCAAAGGTTCTGTATTTATTTTTACCCTACCCGTACAATAGGTTGACATGGAATATAATACAATCTTTAAAAGATATGACATCCGAGGAAAATATCCGGAAGAGATAAATGAGGAAATGGCAAAAATTTTGGCAGGAGTTTATTTTGACATAATTAAACCGGATAAGGTAGTACTTGGATACGATAATGTGTATGGTTCAGGCAGCGTCTGTAGTGCCTTTGGTTTAGAACTTTCTCGTTTGGGATGCAAAGAGGTTGTTTGTGTAGGTATGGTTTCGACCCCAGTTTTGTATTACGCTTGTTCACATTTGAATTCCGATCATGCACTAATGTTTACCTCTTCTCATCTTGGCGAGGGCTATACCGGTATTAAACCTTTAAAACTTGGAATACCCTTGCCCGAAGAAGTCTTACTACAGATTCGTGATAGATACACATCAATTATAAATAAGGGGCAAGTAGGTTATATTGGGCTGGATAATTTAGCAGACGTTAAAGTTACGTTCGTTTCGGTAAATTCCGACTATATTTCTGAAATAACAAAATTGGTTGGAAAAAATTTATCAAAGTATAAAGTTGTAGTCGATGTGGGAAATGGTCCTATAAATACTGTAGTTGGTGAGATCTTAGATCGATTAGGTATAAATTATTACGCTATTAACACACAAATAAGGGCAAAAAATTTTAGTCATCCTTCAAATCCCAAAATAAAACAAAACAGATCTCAACTGGAGGATGCAGTTAGGGAACAAAAGTCTGATATGGGAATTATCTGGGATGGTGATTGCGACAGATGTTTATTTATAGATAATACCGGTGAGCTCATCAGCCCGGAATTTGTTGCCATAGTAGTGGCTGGCTATCTAAACCATACTTCTGGTTGCAAGAAGATTACTGCAGATGTAAGAGCATCCTCTGCTGTGGAGACAGAATGTGCAAAAATGGGTATAGAGGTGAAAAGAATAAAAGCGTGGCATGTGCCAATCAAAGAAGAGATGGAGAAAGATTTCGAAATTAGGTTCGGTTTTGAAGTTTCCGGACATTATGTGTTTAGGGATTTTTATAAAATTGACGATGGGATGCTCGCAGCGGTAAGTTTTTTAGACGGTTTAAATAATTGTCAGGGCAATTTAAAAGAGTTGCTAAAAGTTTTTAGACAAAAATATTTCATTCAGGAAGAAATAAATTACAGAACAGAGGTTAGTGAGGAGAAATTACAAACGGTATTTTCGGTTAAGTACAAGGATGCAAAGGTAAATCTAGTGGACGGTATTTCTGTAGATTATCCCAATTGGAGATTTAATGTTAGATCGTCAAGAACAGAGCCAATTATTAGATTAAATATATCGGGTGTGGATAAACAAGCAGTGTTGAAGCATTTGGGGGATATTGAGAAGGAGATTGGTGGAACAAGAATCTAATGACAAGCCGGGTTCTGTGTGATAACTTAAAGATATGAACAAACACACTGCCCAGATACTTTGGTTTAATCAAATTTCCAAGCGGGACATTCCTATTGCAGGAGGAAAAGGTGCTAATCTTGGTGAAATGACCACGGCGGGAATTCCTGTACCTAATGGGTTTGTGGTTACGGCAACGGCTTACTACGACTTTTTGGCAAAAACTTCTTTAAAACATAAAATCTTAACGGAGCTTAGCGGTTTGGATCAAAACGACTCGGAAAAACTGTTTGAGGCGTCAAAAAGAATAAAAACTGCTGTTATGGAGGCAGAGCTTCCGGGGGAATTGGCATTACAAATCAAAGATTTTTATCATAATTTGTGTGGTGAACATGATCGTTTAGTTGCAGTCAGAAGCTCCGCAACCGCGGAAGACTTGCCGGATGCATCCTTTGCCGGTCAACAAGAAACTTTTTTAAATGTTAAGGGATGGCAGGATGTTGTTAAAAGTGTGCAAAAGTGCTGGGCGTCGCTTTTTGAGTCGCGAGCCATTTTTTACAGAAGCGATCGTGGATTTTCTCATTTTAAGGTGGGAATAGCAGTTCCGGTTCAACTTATGGTGCAAAGTGAGGTGTCGGGAATCATGTTTACAGTAAATCCCATGACTAATAATCGGGACGAGATCTCCATAGAGGCGGCTTGGGGTTTGGGTCAGCCGGTGGTTTCTGGTGAGGTTATTCCGGATCAGTTTTTGGTCGACAAAAAAACGGAAAAAATTACCTTTAAACACTTATCAAAGCAAACTTGGCAGATGACTCTGGCGGGCAATATAACAGTGTCGCGCGATTACCAGGAGATGCAAAAATTGTCCGACGCAAAAATTAAAGAGCTAGCTAAAATTGGCGCGGACATAGAAAAACATTATGGTCGACCACAAGATATTGAATGGGGCATGGAGGATAAAAAGATTTATATTGTGCAATCGCGACCTGTAACCACGCTTAAGCAGACTAATGTTTCAGAGGAGGTGCAGTCTATTGACGAAAGCAAGAAGGCGACTTTATTGCTAACCGGTCTATCAGCTAGTCCTGGAATCGCCAGCGGAAAAGTGTGTATTGTGAAGTCGCCCAAGGAAATTGGAATTGTGACGCAAGGGGATGTATTGGTAGCGGAAATGACTAACCCCGACTATGTCACCGCCATGCGAAAAGCTTGTGCCATTGTAACTGATAGCGGAGGCAAAACTTCTCATGCGGCCATTGTGAGTCGTGAGCTTGGCGTTCCGGCGGTAGTGGGAAGCGGATCAGCCACCAAGATATTGAAGGATGGGGAGATTATTACGGTTGATGGCACCAACGGCAAGATTTATGAAGGTAATGTTGTAATTAATAATAAAGTGGGGGGGGTTTCTAAGCCGCTTTCCCAAAGGTCGCTTTTACAAGTAAAAACCGCCACTAAAGTGTATGTAAATTTGGCGGAGCCGCAACTTGCGGAAGATATGGCTAAGAGAAATGTAGACGGGGTGGGGCTTTTACGGGCGGAATTTATTATTGCCAATATTGGAACGCACCCCAAAAAGTTTATTAAGGAGAAACGTTCCCATGAGTTTGTAAAAATGTTGGCGGACGACTTAGAAAAGTTTACCAAAGCCTTTGAGGATCGCCCGGTTGTTTATAGATTTACCGACTTTAAAACCAACGAGTACAGGTCTCTAAAGGGTGGAGATGAGTTTGAAGGCGAGGAGCCCAATCCATTAATTGGTTTTAGAGGTGCTGGTAGATATATTGAGGACGCCCACGTTTTTAATTTGGAGATTGAGGCAATTAAAATTGTTAGAAATAAGAAGGGTTACAAAAATCTACACGTAATGATTCCTTTTGTGCGTACGACTGAGCAGTTGAGGGAGGTCAAAAAGTTGATCTCGATGGGCGGTTTGCGCAGAAGCGGTATGTTTAAACTCTGGATGATGGTAGAAATTCCCTCCAATGTAATCTTGCTAGATGACTTTATTGATGAGGGAATCGATGGGGTTTCTATTGGTACTAATGATTTAACTATGTTGATTTTGGGGGTCGATCGCGACAATGCTAAAGTGGCAAATGTTTATAATGAGCTTGATCCTGCGGTTTTGTGGTCGTTAGAAAAAATAGTTACCACATGCAAAAAGCGCAAAATTACCTGCTCTGTTTGTGGTCAGGCGCCTTCTGAATACCCGGAATTAGTGGAAAAGCTTGTTAAATGGGGCGTAACCTCGGTTTCTGTAAGTCCTGACGTTTTAGAAAAAACCCGTGGAATAGTCTATAACGCCGAACATAAGCTAGTATCTAAATAACTCTTTTGGTAATTCGTGATTCTTGATAATCGACTCATTTGTGGGGTTTCGTTTTAACATTATCAAAGCGTAATCGTCAACATAGACAGGTGCCCAAACCGGATCTTTTATTCGACTTATTAAAAATGGTTGAGCCCAAGGTGTGTAATCGAGTCGATAAAAATAAATGACATTAAAACCGTATTTATTGCTAAGACTTGTCCAAATGTTATCATTTTCCTGCATGGGAACATACTCGGTTTTAAAGAAGCTTGACGGGTAAGCTTCCGGACGATTATCCACAAAAACTTTTTGTTTTGGATACAGGTAGAAAATCAAGTATCCTCCGGAGTCGTAATTGTTAAATATTGGGCCCTGTATGTTGTTTTCTTTAAAGAAATCTGCTGATCCGCTTACTTTGGGCATTAAACCTAAGCCAAGGTTTGTAAGGGGGTTGTATAGATTGGTTGAGACTAATACAAATGCCACAAAAAATCCCACTCCGCCTAACAACGTTTGAACTATCGGCCTAACGATCAGTTTCTTAAGAAAATCACCGATTTTTTGGTTTAGTGTATAGAAGCAATATGACAATGAAAACAGGGCGAATATAGCGAAGTACGGCATTAGCCTAACCATTTTTAAAGAACCCAATAGGAAAACCACGGAGACCACTGTGTAAAACAGGTCTTTTTTAATTGCACTTCCGATAGAGAGTGTAATTAGCAATATTGTTACTGCGCTTATCGCTAATAAGTAGTAATAAATCGGACTAGGGATTACTTTTAACAACAAAAACGGGGTTTGGTTCTCGATGATTCTGTACCCGTAGTCGTTTAGAATTTGCAGAGGATATAAAGCACCCTTTAATCCGTAGGGGTTGAGGAGTGTGGCTAAAAGCTGTGCTATTAACAAGATTAATACGTAGCGAGCCCGCTGGTAATTGGCTCGTACTATTAGCGTTACTAAATATGTAGTGGACAAGAAAAGTCCAAAAACAAAAAATACATGGATATTTACCCAGAGTACTTGAAGAATGAAAATCAGAATTAATTTGTACCGTAGACGAACGTTGCCAGCCAGTAAGTAGATAGTCAGTATTACAAATAACGCGCTAATGGTTTCCGGTCGAATCTCTGTTCTGTAGACAAAAAGCGGAAGAACTAGTAAAAAACCTATACAGGTGTACGCTAATCCAACACGTTTTGCGGAATATTTAAGTACTAGGACCACCGTTAAGAAAGATAAAGTGGCGTTAAAAATTGTTAAACCATTAAAGCCCACAACCTTAAAGATGCCGTAGGCAATAACGCCAAAACCCCAATGATGAGCAATAAATGGAAAGTTTGGGTGGGTGTAAGAGTAAAGATTAGTGGTTATTGGCTGTTTGCTTGAGATTATTACTTCTCCGTTTTTAAGATGCCGGCCCAAGTCGGATGCCATCAAATTAGTCCGTTGCAAAAAGAATAGGCCGGCATATAGGCTTAGCCCAATTATTACTATCAGACGCTTTGATTTATTTAAGTCGAACATCTATCATGAGTATAAGTTATGAGTACGATATCTCAAATAAGGAGCATTAAGGTTTTAAATTCCCGAGGTGATTGGACCATTAAAGCATATTTAGATTTGAACGACGGTAGTAAGGGCTGGTCGATTGTGCCCGAAGGTGCCTCTAAGGGCGAGCAAGAGGCGGTCTGCCTTGGGGTGGATAGATCGTTTGAACTTGTACGCGATGTTATTACCCCAGCTTTGTTAAACAAGGAATTTAAGTCGCAAAAAGAATTTGATGAGTTTTTAATAAATTTGGATGGTACTAAAAATAAGAGTAAATTGGGCGGAAACACAATTCTCTCCCTTTCTGTAGCGTTTGCTCGCGCGGTTTCCCAAAGTCAAAAGAAGGAAGTTTGGAATTACTTGCGCCATGAATTCTCTGGTATTGAAGGTGTTAAGTCCCAAAGTAATTTATCTAAAGTTAACATAACTCCGCTTTTTAATATTTTAAATGGAGGTAAGCATGCGCAAAACAAGCTCTCGTTTCAGGAGTTTATGATAATTCCCGCTAAAAAATATCAAATTTACGACTCTTTGGAGATTGGTCGTACGGTTTATAAGTCGCTAAAAAAAAGGCTGGAAAAAGAGGGGTTTTCAACCGGTGTAGGGGATGAGGGGGGTTTTGCGCCAGAGGAATTCACTGTGAGAAAAGCCTTGGAATACATAAGAGACTGCGCGAGTGAACACTATAAAATGGGGGAAGAGGTTTTTTTGGGAATGGATGTGGCTGCGGAATCGTTTCATAAGGATGGAAAATATATAATTGCTGAGGAGAATTTGGAGCTTGATGGAGGAGGATTTAAGGATTACTTGGGAAGTCTACTAAAGGATTTTGAAATTATTTACCTTGAGGACGTGTTTTACGAGGATGACGCAAAGCATTGGCAAGAGGTTACCAAGAACTTTGGGGGTAAAACTATGATTTCTGCAGATGACTTGGTGGTAACTAATCCGGGAATTTTATCTCAAGCTGTGGACAAAAAGCTAGCAAATACCGTGATTGTTAAGCCAAACCAAGTGGGAACGGTTTGGGAGACTTTAAAGTTTGTTGCTGAAGCACGCGGGGCGGGTTGGAATGTTGTGGTTTCCCATAGAAGCGGCGACACAGAAGATCCGTTTATTGCCGACCTTGCCTTTGCGGTTGGAGCAGACTTTGTAAAGTTTGGTGCTATCGATCGCGGCGAACGCACTTCTAAATTCAACCGTCTTTTGGAAATATCAACCAGTGGCCTGTAATTACACCGTCTTATGTCATTCGAGGTTCAACAAAACGTCCTTCTCGCCCCTTATACAACCTTAAAAATTGGTGGTTTAGCAAAGTATTTTTCCGTGGTTAAAACTGAAGGCGAACTCGTGGAAGCTTGTGACTGGGCTAAAAAAGAGTCGCAAAAGATTTTTATTTTAGGAGGAGGAAGCAATGTTTTAGTTTCCGATGAAGGTTTTAAAGGTCTTGTAGTACTTGTCGATATTAAAGGACGCTCGTATAGGCAGGAAAACGATCGACAGGAAATAATGGCGGATATTAAAGCGGGCGAGCTTTGGGACGATCTTGTTTTGGAGTCGGTAAATAAAGGATATTCAGGCGCAGAGTGTCTAAGTGGTATTCCCGGTAAGGTCGGTGCGTCGGTCGTGCAGAACATTGGCGCGTACGGACAAGAGGTTCGCGAGATTATAGAAAAAGTTCGTTTTTACGACACCAGGAAACAGGAATTTGGCGAGTATTCAAAAGAGGAGTGTGGTTTTGAATATCGTGGAAGTATTTTTAAAGGCAGGTCAAATCGAATCGTAACTTCCGTGCAATTTAAATTATCTGCTAATAAGGAACCCTGCCTAAGATATAAGGAGCTGATGAAGAAATTTAGCGACAGTAGACCCACACTAAAACAAGTGCGGGAGGTGGTTTTGGAGTTGAGAAAGTCCAAATCTATGTTGATTGATCCCAACGACCCAAATTCTATAAGCGCAGGAAGTTTTTTTAATAATCCCGTTGTAGCGGATGACATTTTTGAAAAGATCAAAGAGAAATATCCCGATGCGCCAAATTGGCCACAAGGTAATGGATCGATTAAATTATCCGCGGGATGGTTAATAGAAGAATCTGGTTTGCCAAAAGGGTTTATCTATAAAGATGGTAAGGTAGGCCTCTCCCAAAAACACGCCTTGGCAATAATAAATAGGGGTGGTGCAAGGGCAAGCGATGTTTATAAGTTTGCAGAATTTATTAAAAAAAGTGTTTTTGATATTTTTGGTGTAAAATTGCAACCAGAAGTTTTGTTTATTGGTATTTTGAAAGGCGGTGATAGTAAATGATCGATGGTGTAATTGGCGGAAGTAGGTTAGTTTTGGAGATGGCTCAATTGGGGGGGGATCGCCAAATAAATAATAATATGGGTCAAGTCATAAAGGTAACGGGAGGCACACCTCTTATGGGGGAGGTTGTTCCGGCGCCAAATAAAAATTCAATTTTAGCCTGTCTTCCCGCCTGTATTTTAACAGACGAGGATGTTTATTATCACAATGTTCCACGGTCAACAGATGTAATAAAAATGCTGGAAATGCTAAAACTTCTGGGTGCCACCATAGACGATTCCGATTACAACAATATAAAAATAAATTGCGCGGGTTTGAACTCTCATAAAGTAGACAAAGAACTTGGCAGTTTGATCCGCGCTTCTATTATGTTTGCCGGACCCCTTTTAGCCCGTTTCAGTGTTTGCGAAGTTCCTATTCCGGGTGGTTGTGTTTTAGGTAAGAGGTCAATTAGCGCCCATATAGATTCATTTTCCAAAGCTGGTATTACCACGGAATTTATTGAGGACGGGTATGTGCGTTTTACCGCCCCCAAAAAAGTCGCCTCAAATTATTTTGTGTGGCAATTTGAAGCCAGTGTTACAGGCACGGAAAATTTTTTGATGTACTGCGCAGGGACAGAGTCACAAGTAGAAATTGTGAGTTGCGCGTGCGAGCCCCATGTTTATGAGTTAGAAAATCTTTTGGCGACTATGGGGGCAAAAGTAGAAGGGGCTGGGTCAAATAGAGTGGTGGTTAACGGGTCGCGTCAGTTAAAAGGAGCGCATTTTACTCCAGGTCCTGATTTTGTTGACATCGCAGGACTTTGTGTGGCGTCTGCCATTACGGGTGGCAACATTAGAATTAAAGGAGCAAATATAAAGCGAATTTCCGGTGGAATCGTGGACACTATTAAAAAGTTCGGAGTTGATATTACGGAGGTCGGAGAGGACCTTGTGGTTAAGGGTTCGGGTGAGCTTTTTATTGATTTAAAAGAGGCGGGTTTTCCTTTAGCTGGCGATGATTTGCCCAAATTTGTTCCAAAACCCTGGCCGGGTTTTCCTATTGACGCGTTGCCGGCAATAGTTGTTTTAGCTTGTAAAACGAATGGTCGATTGTTAGTGCAAAACTGGATGTACGAAACCGGACTTGACTATATTAGAGAGCTTTCCGCCATGGGAGCAAATATTTTTATGAGCGACCCGCAAAGAATAATTGTAAGCGGACCAACCAAGTTTAAAGGTGGAAAGATTACTGTTCCCGGGATTATTGAAGGCGCTAAAGCTGTGTTTTTGGCAAGTTTATGCGATGATATTACAACAACAATCGAAGGCGTGGAGATTTTAAAGCGTCGCTATACAGGTATTTTTGACTTGTACAGGCGATTGGGTGCTGATATCGTTGTATAACACTTATTTAACAGAATAAGCCGCGTAATCTTGACCCAAGGGCGATTCCACCATAGCGGTTTGCTCGTTGGTTAAGCCCTCAAAAACCTGTCTAAAACCTCTTATAGAGTTTCCGTGGCACGACACCGCCACATTCATTTTGTACATTTTCATAAGTGGGACAATTTCATCAATAAAACTTTTGACTCTTTTAACTACATCCGCAATACTTTCGCCATTCGGCGGTTTAACGCTGTACGACCTCCTGTACTCCGATAAAAGTTTGGGATCAGTAAGCTGTACTTCTAATTTGCTCGATCCCTGCAAGTCACCATAACAACGCTCTTTGATTCGCGCGTCTTGATGAATTTCCATACCTTTTATAGTATTGTTTAATGATACCGCCAATTCCATAGTTTTTACAGCTCTTTTTTGGTCGCTAGCCACAAGCATTTGAATTTTTTTATCTTTTAACTTTTCCGCCAAAATTAAGGCCTGTTTAACGCCTAACTCCGTTAAATCCGGATCACGCCATCCGCTAAAAAGGAATTCTGCATTATCGACCGTCTGCCCGTGTCTAAAAACATATAAAATTGGGTGCTTGGAATCTTCGTCTCTAGGCAAGATAGCAGCGCTGTGATAGCTTAAATAAGCAACCGCCTCGTCAACTTTTTCCTTGGGGTATTTTTGATAAAAGGCAGTAAGATCCACTACCAAATACTATCACAAAATAGTACTTGTTACCGATAGTTCACGTAATAAAGGAACTTTCTAATAACGCCTAACAATTCCGGTAACTTTACCTTGGATAGTCACGGTGTCGGCGTCAACAATGATTGGATCCATTTTAGTGTTTGCTGGCTGCAGTCTTATCTTTCCGCCACTTTCTCTGTAAAACTTTTTAAGTGTGGCAAACTCGTTATCCAATAAAGCTACCACAATTTCCCCATCTAAAGCAGTTTCTTGTTGTTGAATTACTACATAGTCGCCGTCTAGGATTCCTTCGTCTATCATGGAGTCTCCCACGACCTGCAAGACGAAACACCTTTTTGTTTTAGATACTAAGTCGGACGACACCATAACTGTGGCAAGAGGATTTTCTATGGCTTCAATGGGCTTACCCGCGGCTATATAGCCCACTAGAGGTAGTTGAATACCGGACACGGCGGTAGACAATTTTTCGTCTAAAAGCTCTATACCTCTAACCGCGCCTTCAAAGCGTCGGATAACACCTTTTCTAACTAAGGCTTGAATATGTTCATGGACGGTGGCAAGGGACGAAAGCCCCATGGCATTAGCAATTTCCTGCAAAGTGGGTGAAGTGGCATTTTTTTGAATATATTGAGAAATGAACTCTACGATTTCTTTTTGTCTTTTATATAAAGTTATGGGCGACATAGTAACTCCTTATCAAATTATCGGCGACTGTTGCCACCGAACGAAGTTTGTATTTCCTTCGCCTCCTAATCTTACCGAATAAAATACAAATGTCAAGAGTTGTTTATGGTAGAATTTCACCGTGTTTAAGTTAAAGTCTACTTACAAGCCAACCGGGGATCAACCTCAAGCCATAGAAAAACTCACAGAGTGGGTTCAAAAAGGCCATTCGCATCAAACTCTGCTTGGTGTAACAGGATCAGGAAAAACATTTTCGATTGCAAATCTCATACAAAACGTTCAAAAGCCCACACTTGTCATAAGTCACAATAAAACATTGGCAGCTCAACTTTATCAGGAATTTAGGGATTATTTTCCGGAAAACGCGGTGGAATATTTTGTTAGCTATTACGATTACTATCAGCCGGAAAGCTACATACCTCAAACAGACACTTATATAGAAAAAGACGCGGATATTAACGAGGAAATTGATAAATTGAGGCTTTCGGCCACTACATCTCTTATGACCCGCAAGGATGTTATTGTGGTGGCGTCTGTGTCGTGCATTTACAATCTTGGTTCCCCGGCAGAGTATTCCAAAGTCGCATTGGAGTTGCGTGCGGGTATGAAAATGAGAATGACGGATTTGTTAATGAGGCTTTCGCAAATTTATTACGAGCGAAACGAGTTTGAGTTTAAGCGCGGTACTTACAGAGTTCGTGGCGAAAGTGTAGATATTTTTCCTGCCTATGTTGACTATGGGGTGCGACTGGAAGTTTTGGATAGCGTTTTAATGTCAATAGACTTTTTTGACTCGTTAACAGGCGACTCTTTGAGTTACACTGGATTGCCAGAAGAAAGGCGAGGCTCGCATACTAAATCGGTCACCCAAGATGAAGTCGACTTTAATAAAATGCAGGCTCGACAAGGGGGTTTTGTAATGATTTATCCGGCCAAACATTATGTAACCAACGAGGAAAGGCGTGGAGAGGGGATAAAGCAGATAGAGGTAGATTTAGAAAAGCGCTTGAAGGAGCTAAAAGGTGCAGGTAAGAACATCGAGGCTTACAGGCTGGAACAACGCACCAAATACGATTTAGAGATGGTTCAGGAGATTGGTTATTGCAAGGGGATAGAAAACTATTCGCGGTATTTTGATGGCCGCGCTCCAGGAGATGCGCCTTACCCACTTTTAGACTTTTTTCCTAGAGGATACTTAACAGTCATTGACGAGTCGCACATCAGTATTCCGCAAATACGAGGTATGTATAACGGTGACAGGTCGCGCAAGCAAACTCTAATTGATTATGGTTTTAGGCTTCCTTCTGCGCTAGATAACCGTCCGCTAAATTTTAATGAGTTTTTACAAAAAGTCGGGCAGGTGGTTTATACGAGTGCTACTCCAGACGAGTGGGAAATTAATATGAGTGAGGGGAGAGTGGCGGAGCAGTTAGTTAGACCAACGGGAATTTTGGATCCGCCCGTGACGATTTTGCCTTCAAAAGGTCAGGTGGACGACTTGATTAAACGGATTACTAAGTGTGTTAAGCGGGGTGAACGGGTTTTGGTCACTACACTAACCAAGCGTATGGCAGAGGAGCTTTCCACATATTTGTTGGAGAAAAAGATTAAAGTTACCTATTTGCACAGCGACATTAAAACGCTGGAACGGACGGATATTTTGGACAGTTTGCGCCGTGGTGAGTACGATGTTTTGGTGGGAATTAACTTACTGCGGGAGGGTTTGGATCTGCCGGAAGTTTCTTTGGTGGCAATTTTGGATGCTGACAAAGAAGGTTTTTTAAGAAGTCAAACGAGTTTGGTCCAGACAATGGGAAGAGCGGCGCGCCATATTAACGGGGAAGTCATTATGTATGCCGACAATGTTACGGGGAGTATGGCACGGGCTGTGGAGGAAGTAACGCGCAGGCGTGTCACACAGGAGGTTTACAACAAAGCTCACGATATTGTGCCTGTACAAATTACCAAACCTATTAGAGAAAAACTAATCGATGAGGTAATTGAGGAGCAGCTAGAAAAGTCTAAGAGTGGAAAAGCAAAAGCCATAAAAGATATCGATTATAAGTCGCTGCCGCCCAACGAACTTAAAAAAGAAATCAAGCGGTTGGAACAAGAGATGAAATATCAGGCGGAAATGCTTAACTTTGAACAAGCTGCTCACCTGCGCGACCTTGTAAAGTCGCTTAAGAAACTGCTTTAACTGTAAGTAACTTATATTTATGTCAAAATTTAAAGACTGTGTACTAAAAGCTGTTAGTCTAGTACCAAAGGGGAAAGTGGTAAGCTATGGTCAGGTGGCGTTGATGGTGGGAATTCCTCGGGCGGCAATTCAAGTTGGTTGGGTTTTGCATGAAAGCGGCGACAAAGTTCCCTGGTGGCGGGTGGTTAATAAAAAAGGTCGCATAAGTACAACATGTTTGGAGCACGACGCTAACATGCAAAAAGTGTTGTTGGAGCAGGATGGGGTTGAAGTGTCAGATAAATTAATGGTCGATATGTGTATTTATCGCTTTATTCCAGAAGAAAACTTTTTGGACAAACTCAATCTCGACGACGAGTATATTCAAATGCTTATGGATAAGTATGGGATTTAGGTTGACAGTGTTATAGCAATAAAATACAGCGAATTGCCAACTTAGTGTAATTGTGTTTTATTCTGCACATTTACTCTCGCACTGAAAAAACTTGATTTGATCATCCTGAGAGTCTTGTTGGCATTTTTCTACACAGGACTTACAACTATCAAATTTTGGTGCCCTTGTCAGTATGCACTGGTCGTTCATAGTTTGGCAACTTGCAAATTGACGGCAATTATCTCCCGCCTTGTACATATAATCACAGGCTTGCGGAACATTAGAGCCACAGGTTATATCCATGCCGTGGCAATTTTGCATGCCACATTCTCCTGAAATTTGTGGAGGCAATTTTATTGGCTTGATAGACCTTTCTTGAACTTGAATTTGGTAGTTGTTCCAGACAAAGAGAAATAAAACGACTAAAGACATGAGAGCAGCTACTCCATAGATCAAATTTTTGTTTTTTATCATATGATTAAGTATAACATAATATTAATCGAGCTTTAATTTGACGGCAAATTGAATAATTTTGTAACTATGGGAGCATAGACTAAGCCCCAAAATATTCGTATCGCCAGCGCTACTACAAATCCAATTATCCACATTAATATAATTGAGCGTTTGGGTTTTGGTTTAGCGTTTTTCCATAGTAACTCTTCGTCAACATACAGCAACGGGAGAGCTATAAAACTAGCATACACTAGGGTGTAGTATGACAATACTAATGGTGAAAGAAAAAAAGATGGAGAGATAATAGTCTTAAGCAGGACGCCGGTAAAGACCAAACCTTCGGTAAGGCTTTTTCCCCCGGCAAGAAAAAACGCTTCCCTAAAAGATAGATGTAATTTTCTAATAATCCAGAAGGAAAAAATTGCAATTAGTAAATAATCACCCTGTGCTAATACAAAAGAGGCCAACGTATTTCGATTTACACCTCCAATACCTGTTCCGTCGACTGTTAAGGTCATTTCATAAAGCATCCCCAGTC
>Ga0265292_1000682_pt1 | contig 40914 bp, 35 predicted proteins | sample Munlanlewell296A_FD_189080 | JGI IMG/M metagenome (GOLD analysis project Ga0265292, IMG submission 189080) | Leachate microbial communities from a municipal landfill in Southern Ontario, Canada - Leachate well 296A | ecosystem: Engineered > Solid waste > Landfill > Unclassified | place: Canada... | reverse complement strand
GGGAACACCAATTGTCAAAATACCATTCTTATTTAGAATTGATTTACTTAGCTTTATTTCATTGAGAACATCATCAATATGTTCAAGAACATGATTATAAATAATAATGTCAAATTTATTTTTTGTTTTTTTGGCAAACCCTTCAAGAAACCCAAAGAAAATTTTAGCTTTAAATTTTTTAGAAGCAGTCAGGTATGCTTTTTTATCCGGTTCAATTCCATAGACATCAAAGCCTTTATTTTTTAGAAGCTGTAAAAGAATCCCTGAGGAGCAACCAATATCCAAGACCTTACCGGTTTTTTTATAGCTGGTAATTTTATCAACTACCGGTCGGAATAAGCCTTCGAAAAAGCGACGGTTTTTTTCATAAAATAGGTCCCGACTTGGTTGGGGAATGTGTTTTAGGTTTTTGTTAGGAAAAGTTTTTAGTAAACCACAGTTAGTACATTTTCCAATAATGATTCCTTTATAGTTTTTAAAAACGGTCTCGTTCTTAAATTCAAAGTATTTTTCAAAAGAAGCGTTTTTTTGACAAAGGCAGTCTCCAATAATCATTATTTATATTATAAAATATAACCATGAAATTCTCCGAACTGGCCAAATATTTTGAGGAAATTGAAAAAAACAAATCACGACTGATTATTACCAATCTTCTGGCCGAGTTATACAAAAAACTTAACTCCGACGAAATTGAAAAAACCGTTTATCTGCTTCAAGGACGGGTAGTGCCGGCTTTTGAGAAAATAGATTTTGGTATGGCAGAAAGAATGGTCATTAAGGCAATTGTATCGGCTTTAAATCTTGATAGAGGCTATTTTATTAAAGAGTTTGGGAAACTTGGTGATTTAGGAAAGACAGTTGAGCGATTTAAAAAGCAATATGCTTCGTTTGATGAAAAAGACTTAAATATTATAGAAGTTTATGAAAGTTTATATAAACTGGCAACAGCCGCCGGTGAGGGATCACAAGAGCAAAAAATCAATATTCTAGCCAACTTAATCCGTCAACTGGATCATTTATCCTGTCGGTATTTAGTTCGTATTCCTCAAGGGATTATGCAGTTGGGATTTTCCGATATGACCGTTCTTGATGGTTTTTCTTGGATGATAAATGGAGATAAGAGTTTGCGACCAGAAATTGAAAAGGCTTATCACGTCAGGCCGGATCTTGGATTTATCGGCCGGACCCTAAAAGAAAAAGGAATAAACGGATTAAGTAAAATTAAACCAAAAATCTTTACCCCGATTATTATGATGCGGGCAGAAAGACTGTCATCGGGAAAAGAAATAATTGATCAAATAGGGAAGTGTGCGGTCGAATCGAAGTATGATGGTTTTAGGTTGCAAATTCATTATAGAAAAGGTGAGGTCAGGTTGTACTCTCGGAGTTTGGAGGAGGTTTCGGAGATGTATCCTGATGTTATTGAGGGAATCAAGAAAGAAGTAAATATTGAGGAGCTGATTATTGAGGGTGAAGCAATTGGATATGATGAAAAGACAAACAGTTTTTTACCTTTTCAGGAAACCGTTCAACGGAAAAGAAAATATGACATTGCGGAAAAAGCCAAAGAAATTCCCTTAAAACTTTTTGTTTTTGAACTTTTATACTTTAATGGGAAAAATTACATTGATGAACCTTTTCAAAAAAGAAGAGAGGAATTGGAAAAAATTATAAAGGGAAAGAATATTAAAGAAAATGTTATTTTAATATCGCCTCAAGATATTGTTGATAACGGAATAACAATTGAGAAACTGTTTGATAAAGCAGTTAAAAGCAATCTGGAAGGAATATTGGCAAAAAAGTTAGACGGTGTTTATAAACCGGGCGCCCGCGGCTGGAACTGGATAAAATTCAAAAAAAGCTATTCGTCTAAGGTTGAGGATACAATTGACTGTTTGGTAATGGGATATGATTTAGGTAAGGGAAAAAGGACAAGTTTTGGAATAGGGGCATTTTTGGCTGGTGTTTATGACGAAAAAAAAGACCGGTTTGTGACAGTTGCTAAAATCGGAACCGGTTTAACTGATGAAGAGTGGAAAGAGTTAAATGTCAAATGTCAAAAGTCCCGTTCGGCAAGCTCAGGGCAGGCAAAAATCAAAACTAAACCAGATAATTATTTTGTAGATAAAATGATGGAGTGTGATGTTTGGTTAGATCCAAAAATTGTGGTTGAGATAAGGTCTGATGAAATCACTAAATCACCGGTGCATACGGCTGGTTTGGCTTTACGTTTTCCTCGTCTTGAAAGATTTAGAGATGATAAAGATGCAAAAGAAACAACTACCCTGAATGAAATAGAAAAATTATTCTTGAGGCAGAAAAAATAGAGCCATTGTTATTTATGAATAAAGATGGTCTGAAAGGCTCTTATCGGGTATTCAATAAAAAACGATTGAGGATTACTATTTATTCTTCGTCCTGATGCCTTAATAGTTAGATTTTTATCGATTTTGATTATTCCACCGGCTTTATTTATGTGAATTGCCAGATCAATATCTTCATGAACTTTTTTATCATTTAAACAAACATCATTTTTTATTTTTTGCCAGATTTTTTTAGTGAGCGCCATATTTGGACCGATCATGGTTTCTTTCCCTCTCTGTGTTATTTTCATAATAAAAAGATAAAATCTCGTATAGTATGAAGCGGATAAGGGTAAATCATAAAATATAACCGGTCCGCTTAAGGCGTCAATCTGACCGGTGGAAAAATTTTTTTTAATTTTTTTTATCCAATCAGGCGGTACAATGACATCAGCGTCAATTCGCGCCATTATTTCGTGTTTAGCCTCGTTAAAGCCGCAATTTCTAGCTGCAATGATTCCTTGTTTTGGTTCTTTAATAACAATGACGTTATATTTATTGGCAATTTCAACAGTTCTATCTGTAGAGTTATTGTCGACAACAATAATTTCATCAGCTTTTTTTTGCTGACGCTTTAAACTTTCTAAGCATTTTTCAATGAATTCTTCTTCATTGTAAGTCGGAATTATGACACTGACTTTCATTCTTTTATTTTAGCAGATGATATAATTTTATTATTATGAGGCCATACTTTTCAATAGTTATACCAACTCTTAATGAAGAAAACTTCCTTCCTAATCTTTTGAACGATTTATCGAGGCAAAAAGAAAAAAATTTTGAGGTGATAGTTGTCGATGGTGGATCAACTGACCAAACAGAAATGGTTTTTAAGAGACATAATCATTTACTTGCCTCTCATTTTTTTAAAATAAGTAAAAAAAATGTGTCATGCCAAAGGAATTTTGGCGCCACTAAAGCCATAGGCAACTATCTGATCTTTTTAGATGCTGACTGTAGGATTGGTTGTTTTTTTACTCGAAATCTCAAAAAAACTTTATCCAAAAAAAAAGGTCTTCTGTATATTCCTTATATTTTTCCTGATGAAAAAAATTCAGATTCAAAATTATTTTTTACAATTGCCAACTCTATAATTGAGCTATCGCAGTCATTAAGTAGACCTCTTTCATCTGGAGGACAAATGGTCGTGGAGAAAAACTTTTTTTTGCTAATTGGTGGTTTTCCGGAAGATGTTTTTATCGGTGAAGACCATCAGCTGGTTAAGAATGCTTATGATTGGAGAGTTAAGGCTGTTTTTTTGCGAAATATAAAGGTGAAGTTTTCTTTAAGGAGAATGAGAAGAGAAGGAAAGTTGAAAATGCTCGTTAAAGTTATTTATTCGTTTATTCACTTGATACTTAACGGAAAGATTGATCAAAAAATATTTGCATATGAAATGGGTGGGCATTTGTATAAAAAACAGAAAAAAGAGTCAATAGAGGAGACTTTAAAGAAATATTTGGATCAGACAAAACAATTAATCGATAAATTATTCTAGTTTGAATTTGGAGATGATCGGAAAATGATCCGAATGTCTAAGATGAATTTTTTTTGTTTCTAAAAGCTCTATATTTTTATATAGAATATAATCAAGTTTTGCCTGATAATGAAATAATTTTAAAAAACGTTGTTCAAGTGTAAATAAAATATTATTAGTGGCTTCTTTAAGGTGATAGTTTTTTATCAGACTTTCAAATTTCTTTCTACCATAAGGATAATTAAAGTCGCCGGCAATTATAGTTGAATGTTTAGAAAAAATATCTATATTGTGAAGAACTTCTTTAATTTGTTTTATTCTTGTACCGTTTGATGAGAACGGTGTTAAATGTAGATTATAAATACTGATTTTTTTCTTTAAGGGCTTATAAATAAAATCGGTTTTCAAAGCTATTCTTGGTTGATTTATACCTCTTAGAATGATCAGAAGTATTTCAAGAAGGCTTCGAGGAAGATCTATGGAAGTTGATTTAATAAACTTAAATTTTTCCGGATTATAAAAGGTAGCAACTCCGAAAATTTTTCCAAATTTGACAAATGAATTGGCGTAATCGGCTAATTTAAAGGTAGAATTTTCAACTCTCTTCAAATTATTCTCATCAGTTTCTATCTCCTGAAGGCAGACAATGTCGGTTTTTTCACCTTTAAATACCTCATTTAAATGAGCATGCGCCTGATTGAAATGAATATTATAAGTGACCAGAGAAAAACTCATGTGAAAATTATACAAAAAAAAGAGGGTTTTAACAATTAACAATCTATCCACATAATTTTTCTTATAAATTTAGGGCTATACAGCAATATATATGATATATAAAATATTATAGGTCTACCTATAGAGTAATTGCTTTTTTCTATAGGTCTTGACAATAAAATAATAATCGGTTATATTTGAATCATGGTTAAGTTAAATCTGGATACAAAGCCAAAAAATGAGACGAAGAAAGATTTAATCAGTTTTGCAAAAGATCAGTTTAAACAGTTGGTTAAAAAGAATTTAAGTATACCGGTGAAGCTTTATCATCTATAAAAAAAGAAAGAGCATCACTACCGCTCGTATATAGAGGGACGACGAGTAGTAATGCTCTTTCTTTTATCGATAAATCGATAAAGTTATTAAACGTTAGCAAATCCTTTTTCGTTTGTCAAGATCCAGAATTAATTAGTTTGATACACTGCTCCGACTCCATTACTTGAAGTAAATATTTTAGTCCCTAATTGATTAAATTTGTTTTCATAAAGATTTTTATACTTATCTTTTTCCAATTTAGAAACAATAATATACTTAATTTGGTATTTATCAATCAAACTTTTAGTGAGTTTAATATCCCGAGACTCATATAGGGAAACTATATCTGGAATTCTTTTTCCAACAATATCGGGAGAACCGCGCCAAAGCCATTCATGGACCCACCAGCCAGCCACAGTTGGCAGACCGGTATAGGCAGAAATTCTTTCATAATCAGTGTAAGAATCGCCTTGAGCTTCCAGAATAACCGGTTGATTTTTAATTTCTTTATTAAAAAAATCTACGATCTCTTTATCTTGAGGATAGGTTGTTTTCAACCATTTGATACCGTCAAGTTCGACGGGTCGGTCTAATTTTCCATAGTAAGAAGTAAAGGAGTAAAACGGATAAATGAGAATAAAAAACAAAGCAATCAGAAAAACAAATTTCAAAATTACTTTAACGACAAAATTTTCCACAGTGCGGATTTGGTAAAAAGTAAAGATAGAGGCAATTCCCATCATAATAAACGCCTGATATCCAAGCTTAAACATAGTATTGGCACGGAAATGAGCCGGATAAATATCTTTTATATAGAAAAATTCAGGAATGATAATGAGGAAAGTACCTAAGGAAAAAAGAATAAAAACGAACAAATCGCCCGCCAGACGAGCAGGTGGCCTTAAATACTTAACTATTAAAAAGATAATAAAGCTTATCCAAAAGAAACCCCAGAGAATAAAGAGCATCCAAAAAGGATCGGGTTGACAGTTTCCTTTTTCAAAAAGAAATGGTCCAAGTTTTTTTATTCTCACAAGAAAATCCGGACTACAGTTGACACCGATCCCTGAGACAAAAGGACTGAAATTTGCAGAGAATGGAAAAGAAAAAACGATAAAGGAAACCCCCAAAACGACAAGGTTAATTATTAAGTTAAGAGTTAATCCGTATAAGGTCAAAAAGACAATGCTAATTAATATCATATAAATTGGCCCGTCAAAGGCGTTAGTCATGTAGTGAATAGCGCACATGAAACCTAGAAAGACGGTTGAAATTAGTTGAAAATGGTTAGAAATAGTTGAAATTTGCTTGCGGGAGTTTTGAGTTTGACCAATAAAAAGCCTAAATAATATTACTAATGTTAAGAGAACAAACGGGATATCAAAGACATGACCGTGAAGGTCGGCGACAACATAAGAATAAGAAGGAAATTCGTGAATAGTAAACGGGATGAAACGGGTGGCATTTGGATACCAATATTTGGTTGGATTAAACGAGCTTAAAATATTCCAAAATGGGACAGGATTGTCGGGAGAATAGCCTGAAGTAAAAAGATATATAGTATGGAGATTACCACCAAAATTTACAATCAAACTGCCAAGCAGTCCGAACACCAATATATTCAGAGAGTTTACGACTTTGCTTTTTAATACATGTTCATCAAAAAATGCGATTAAATTGCCAATAATGGAAAAAACCAAAGTTATCCCCTGGGCAAAAATTGTCGCCAAAATTAGGTTATAACCGATTGACGCTTTAATATTAGTTAGTTTTATCAAAAACGCCCCGGTTAAGTGACCAAAATAATAATAATTGATTGGATAACCGCCGCGATTTACCTGATCAGCCCCATACCACATATCAAGCGGAGGAAAGTATTTACTTCTTAAAATTGAATTGATAAAACCAAAATCCATGAATTTTTCCAGTCCCCTGATTGATGGCTCCTGCCCACGGATAAAGGTAAGAAAAATAAAAGACAGTAAAAATAAAATTTCTTCAAAAATAATAAAAGGAAGAACATTGGTCAAAGTTTTATGAGAGATCTTGTCGATTGGATGCCTGAGCAAATAAATTACTTGGACAATAATAAACAAAACAATCAAGAAGAATAAACTTGATTGGAAAAAAGGAAGAATTTTTACTATTCCCAAGACAAAAATGGCAAAACTTAAAAAAAGGATAGCTAAAGTTTTGGCAAAAGGATAACCTTTATCGAAGAATGGAGAAAATATTTTGGCGGTTAAGGGATAAAAAATAATCCCGATAAAAAAAAGAAAAAAATACCATTGTAAAGATGTTAAAAGCCAGGTCATATCAAAATATTATATAATTACAGCTAAATATTATGGAGCCAAAATTTATTTCCGCTGCAGTTGAAGAAAAAATCTATCGTTTTTGGGAAGAGGCAGGTTTGTTTAAAAGGGATAAGGGAAAACCTTATACCATTCTTATGCCTCCCCCCAATGCCAATGCCTCGCTTCATGCCGGACATGGGATGTATACAATTGACGACATATTAATCAGATGGAAGTTGATTCAGGGTTATAATGCTAGATGGATTCCGGGTATGGACCATGCCGGTTTTGAGACACAGTATGTTTATGAAAAAAATCTGGCTAAACAAGGCAAGTCAAGAATGGATTTTGACAGACAGACATTATATGAAAATATTTTTTCCTTTGTTAAAGATAATTCAGGACTAATTTATAAACAGTTTAAAAAATTGGGTTTTGCCGCAGATTGGCCAAGATCAGTTTTTACTCTTAATAATGACGTAATAGATTATATTCATGGTACTTTTAAAAAAATGCACGCTGACGAATTGGTTTACCGGAGTGACTATATTGTTAATTATTGTGTCCATTGCGGGACTTCACTGTCAGAGCTTGAAGTCAAATATATTGAGCGAATAGATCCTTTATATTACATTAAATATGGACCTTTTGTTTTGGCTACGGTTAGGCCTGAGACAAAATTTGGAGATACGGCGGTAGCTGTTAATCCTAAAGATAAACGGTATGCCAAATGGATAGGAAAAGAAATAGAAGTTGAAGGGTTGCTAGGCAAATTCAGATTAAAAGTAATAGGTGATGATTATGTGGACCCAAAATTTGGGACAGGGGTTGTAAAAATCACTCCGGCTCATGATCAAAATGATTTTTTAGTCGGAAAACGCCATGGGCTTGAGATAAAACAAATAATTGATTTGAATGGTCGATTAACTGATTTAACCGGTCCATACAAAGGTTTAAAGGTAAAGGTGGCTCGTGAAAAAGTAGCGGCAGATTTACAAACCAAAAAGCTAATAATCAAAATTGATAAAGAGTACAGTCACGCAGTTACGGTTTGTTATAGGTGTGGTCGGGATCTTGAACCAACTATTATCCCAAATTGGTTTATTAAAGTGGCTGAATTAAAAAAACCGGTTATTTCTGCAATTAAAGCCAATAAAGTAAAATTTTATCCAGGAAAATATAAAAAACAAACTCTTCAATGGCTTGAAGTAATGCATGATTGGCCGATCAGTCGACAGATAGTTTGGGGTATAAGAATTCCGGTCTGGTATTCGGTTTTGGATAATCCTGATCTTCACGTGGTTTTTTTGAATAAAAATAAGCAAATAATAATTGGCAAGGTAGGGGAGCTTTTGAAAAAATATAGTTTTTTTGAAATTGAAAAAGGACTACAAAAATTGACAGCCGATAAACAAGCAAAATACCAAATTTCCAAAAATAAACCTAGTGAGAATTATTTACAAGAGACCGATACTTTTGATACTTGGTTTTCTTCAGGCCAATGGCCTTTAGTCACTCTAAAAGAAGATGAATATAAAACCCGTTTTCCAACAGATGTCTTAGGGACACTTTCTGACATTCTTCCATTTTGGGTTTCTAGGATGATCATGTTTTCGTTGTATTTGCGAAAGGAAGTCCCTTTTAAAAATGTTTATCTATGGTCGATGGTTACTGATGCCAAAGGACAAAAGATGAGTAAAAGTAAAGGTAATGTAATTAATCCTATTGATTTAGTCGATAAGTACGGAGCTGACGCTTTTAGGGCCTCGCTTATTTTTGGTACGACTCAAGGTGGAAAAGTGCCTTTGTCAGAAGACAGGGTAAGGGCAATGAGAAATTTTGCTAATAAAATTTGGAATATTGGCCGATTTATTTACATAAATCGGCAAGTTCCAAGTTCCAAATCCCCCATTCGACAAGCTCAGGGCAAGCAAGTTCCAAATAAATCACAAATTATAAATGAATTAAACAAGGAATCTGTTGAAGTGAAAAAAACCTATGAAAAATATATGGAGAAATATCAGTTTTCAAGGGCGTTTGATTTGATTTATCACTTTTTATGGCATAGATTAGCCGATATTTATATAGAAGAGTTGAAATCCCGACTGGAAACCTCGGGATTAACTCCGATGATTGAGTCGGAGTTGAAAGAGGATGTGATACATGGTAAGATTGAAGTTCTTGAAGCTTTAAAGAAAACATATTTTGAAAATCTTATAATGCTTCATCCTTTTATGCCGTTTGTCACTGAGGCGGTATGGCAGGTATTTAACGGAGAGAAAAGCTCAATTATTAATAAATAAATATCAAATGAAGAGGACTTATCAACCAAAAAAAGGCAAAAGACTAAGAAAGCACGGGTTTTTAAAAAGAATGTCAACTCACGATGGAAGAATCGTTCTTAAGCGAAGAAAAGCCAAAGGTAGAAAGAGATTAACTGTTTAAAAATATGCTACAAACAATTTCAGTTTTTTTTAATACGGTTTTTGTTTTTCCGATCAATAATTTATTGGTCATGTTTTATAAGATCTTCCTTTTTATTAAGTTGCCAGGAGCATTTGGTTTTGCCATCATCGCTTTAACTTTGCTTATTCGTTTTATTCTTCATCCGTTTTTTAAACAACAGATGGATACAGCCAAAAAAATGCAGGATATAAAACCTCATCTTGATCATTTATCGAAAAAACACAAACAAGATCCGAAAAAACTTCAAGAAGAACAGATGAAGCTTTATCAGCGAGTTGGTCTTAATCCGGCCTCGGGTTGTCTTTTTATGATAATCCAAATACCGGTTTTTATCGCCCTTTATCAGACCTTACAGCTTTTTCTATTAAATGGCAAAGCGACTAAAATAATTGAACAGATAAATAAATCTCTTTATCACTCATCTTTGAAAATTACTTCGATTGACCCTTGGTTTTTTGGAATAAATCTGGCGGTCACTCCGGCCAAGGGTGGACATTGGCTATACTATGCGATTCCGGTAATTACGGCCATTTTGCAGTATTTTCAGACGCAGGTGACTATGCCGGCTTCAGCTCCCAAACCGACCTCGCAGATCGAATCGGGCGCGTCGCAAAAGGATAAGAAAACGAACACAAGCGGTGATTTTCAGCAGGCGATGAATATGCAGATGAAGTATTTTTTCCCACTGATGATTGGTTGGTTTTCTATGAATCTGCCGGTCGGTTTGGCCTTATATTGGAATATATTTTCGTTATTTACTATAGCTCAATACAAAAGAGATGTTAAATCCAAGAACTTAAATGTTAAAACTACATCTTAGATCTGAAAATATAGATAAGTAGATGAGATTAATAATTAATTAAAATTTTTATGGATAAAATCGAGATAATAAAGACAGAGGCGAACGAGCTTCTTTCAAAAATGATTAACAAGTTTGAACTTGAGGTAACGGAAAGCGAAGGGGCTTATCTTGTAACGGTCAAGGCAGATGAGGAAGCGCCGACTGTGATTGGCCGCCATGGAGAGACCATCAGAGCTTTGCAAAAAATCCTAGAGGTAGTTTTATTTAAAAAAACCAACGAGGCCGTTAATATTCTGGTCAATGTCAATGACTACCGGGAAAAACAAAAAGAAAAATTGGAAGGCATGGCTGCTCAACTGGCAGAAAAAGCCCAGAGTTTAAAACAACCGGTTTATTTCCGCGGCCTGTCATCTTATGAAAGGAAAATAATCCATGAATATATTACGGCAAACTTCCCCGATTTAACTACCTATTCTGTCGGTGAAGGAAGGGATAGAAGATTGGTGGTTGATATTAAGAAAGAAAATACAGACGGTAGAGAGTAGAAGGTAGAAGATTGATATTTGAAGGTAGATGGTAGAAGGTGGATAAAAAATGTTATCATGGATATATGATAAAATCGTTTCGTGATTTGGAAATCTATCAAGAATCTTACAAACTGATGATCGTCGTACATGAGATAGTTAATAAATTTCCCCTATACGAAAAATCTGATTTATCTTCACAAATAAGACGAGCTTCAAAATCAATTCCATCTAATATTGCTGAGGGTTGGGCTAAAAGAAGCCATGAAAAGGAATTTAAGCATTATTTAGAAGTAGCTTTAGGTTCGGCTAATGAGATGGAAGTTCATTTAGAAACAGCTAAGGGGCTTAGATATTTATCGGTAATAAAATCTGACGAACTCCTTAAAAGATATTTACAGCTTGGTGGTAAAATTGCCAGTCTTAAAAGGAATTGGAAATCGTTCTAACTTTTCTACCTTCAACTTTCTATCTTCAGTTCTACCCTCTATCTTCTACCCTCTCTATCTACATTCTATCTTCTACTATCAACCGTCAACACTTTTTTTGTTATAATTAGTCATGCAAAGTCAGGATAAAAAAGTGAATAAAAATAGGCTTTTTATCTTGCCGCTTCTTCTAATTGTTCCAGCCGTCTTCCTTTTTGACGTTGTCGTCTACTTTATTACGCGTCCTACTTGTCTTGCCTGCGGAAATCTGCTAGAGTTTATGAAGACGGGTTCGTTGACGATCTTTATATTACATAATACTTATTATCAATTGACAAAAAAAAACTGATACATCAATAAAAATTATTTTTAATATGGCAGATAATTCGGAGAGAGAGATAGGAAACGGCAATGACGAACTGGGAAGAGACAGGGAGCAGATACACAAAGAAATGGATGATGCCAAAAAAGCGGCTAATGCGGAAGAAGCCAAAAAAATACTAGCCGATCAACTAATAAGAGACTTAAAGGCAGCTAAGACCGCGGCAAAAGAATTTATTGATGCGGAGAGTGATAGGAAAACTGAAGACAAAAGAAAAGAAGGAAGGCAAGTGAAAAGAGCGCTGATTAGAGCGGCTGAAGCAGCTAAGGATAAAGATTTTCCAGTTACTAAAACAGAACAAGCCCGAGAACTACTAGCTGGTTTAGCCGATCAAGTTTTAGACGATAGTACGGCTTCGGCAATTGAATACAATCTCCAGGACTATCTTACCGGTGAAAAAGAAATTGTTTTTTCTGACCCGGGACAGCCACCGTCTGATTTTCAACAAGCTTACAAAAATTTACAAGACTCAAATCCGTTGGCGGCAATACAAGTAGCTGAACCTTTATTAGAGAACCCGACTGTTTTTGGGATGAAAAATAATAATGAAATGATAGAGCGATTAAGATTACCAAAAGAAGGTGAAGCGAGTACTCCGTCATCAGGAGGTGATGAGGGTTCTTGGAACAACGATAAACTTCAATATTATGGACGTTTTACCCCAGAACAAAGAGAATTTTTACATAAGCTCTATAATCCTGATAGTTTTATTGACTATGTTGAGAATGAAGTGGAAAAATCACAAGAAAAAACAGATCAAGAAAAACGCGTGGATGTTTCAGATCAAATAATAAAAAAACTGGGTCAGATCATGAATCAGCTTTATATCAATCTTCAGATTGAAGCGCCGAAGAAATTTTTTGAGGAGGTGGCCCAGGAGGATTTTATGTATGGTATCGTATCGACAACTGCGGCTATTAAAAGATCTTTAGGGAGAACGTTGGAAAGATTACAGAACAAGGAACGGGATAAGGGTATCAAGAAAAATTTTTTATATATCCATACTGAAGCACCACATCATACCGAAGAAAAAAAAATTACAGTCAAGATAGACGGGAAAGACAGAACTTTTTTAAAACCGGTTTCCAGATTAAATCCTCTTCCCCAAGCCAAGTCAGTTGGGGCCAGTGAATTTATGATGAACGTCATGAATAATTTAAATCATATGCAATCTCGTCAAGAGTATCTTCATAATGTCCGGGCGATGTTTAATCATCCGGCCGGCGAACAAGGATTCTATGGACAGCTGGCTAGTTATGCCGAAAAGTTAAGCGGAACCGATATCGACGAAATGATGCTTTTACCTGATGGACCATTGGTCTACGAAGCATTTGTTTTATATGATAAATTTTTAGACGAAGATTTTGCCAGACTTGACTGGAAGCATCGAGCTGGTCAATTTAGCAATCAACTTGAGCGAATTAACACTGAACTCGAGAGAGAAGTAGAGGAGAGTTTAAAAAGAGAGTATGGGAATAAGTACTCTGAGATAGAGATAAGAAACGCTGTTAATGTCGCCGTTGGCATGTCGCGAGGCATATTTTTAAACGAGCCGGAAAAATCCGCCTATGCCGATCCTATGGATATAGATATTGTCACAGGTAAGTCAAAAGGATTGGTAGCTAGTTATTCGACTAATGACGCGATGTCTCTGACTCCTTTTAACCCTCTTCATGTAATTATGCGTTGGGGAGGAGAGCATCATTTAAACATGTATTATTTTTTGCCGGTAGGAGAGGAGAAGATGAGTTGGAAGTTCTGGGATCATACAAAGACATGGGATACGATGAAAAAATATACAGAGTCATATCTTCAAGGACGGGGAGATCTGGCCGGTAAAAAATTGTTAATAGATGAACTAATGGATATTTGCAATGTCGGTGGTCCGCTTAAGCGGAAAGGGTGGCGGATGGAATACGCCACTAAAGATTATTATGAGTTTGATGGTGATAAATTAAATGTTTTTAAGACTTTTAAAGCTTTGGAAAATATCGGTTATGAAGTGATTAATGATTTTTTTAAAGGGCATCTTCCTGACGACTTTAAAAAATCAGCTGTCACCGGAGATAAATATAATCTTTTCAAATATTTATATGAAAACTACTTTTTAAAAGATAAAAAAGAGTTTGACAAAGACGAATTCACAGACTATCTTAAAGATTTACGATCCGAACAAAGAGAAAAAGCAATCGAAAGTATTATTTCGAAAAAAAATCATCCGGAAAGCATTGATGAATTAATCGAGACAAATGTCACCAATGAATTTTTATCGAGGGCTTTATCTTATGAGATTGCCTGGCGTTTTCCGACAAAGTTTTTGCGGATGGATAGAGATCGGTTAAATAAAGACGGAGTCAGTCGCTGGCGGGCGATTCAGGAAAAAATGGGTTTGACAAGAGATGAATTTGATAAGGTGATGAAAGATCTGACTTTTGCCGAGACAATGATGAGAAAAGACATGAGTGAGGCGATGAAAGAAAAAGTAAAACAGAATCCAAAATTAAAACTGTCTGAAATAGGAGAAATCGACAACAAATTAACAGAGAAAAAAATAAGAGATTTATTGGGAAAAGTTGATTATGGAGGGATAACGGAAAAGGAAAAACAACAAAGAATTGACAGAGCAGTTGATACTTATAAGCTAATTTGGAAAGAATATATAAGTGATAAGAGTGATAAGGGTTTTATAAAAGAGATAAGTTCTGAAATTGATAAGTATCCCTTTACCTTTGGTCTTGAGGACACTGATTTTAGTTTTATGACTTTTAGAGGGGCGGGTCCAAGAATTATTCCAAGAGCCATTGGTGATATCGGAAGAATGGAAAGAGACGTAATACCGGGTATTTTTGGCATGGCTAAGCTTTTGAACAATATGGCTACCGACGGAAAACATGATTTTTCACCGATTATTGAATACTTGAAAAAAGCCCAGAACGCTTTTCTCGACGTCCATGGGCCTGGTGATGCTTTTGATAAATTTGCCTATGATATTGCCGCTTCGGTGATTTCTTACTTTAAAAAAGACACAATAGCCAAACCATTTTTTGGCATATTTGGGTTCGGAAAAAGAAACTCGTTTGCGGCTGAAATGGCAGGCAGGGGATCGGCTGTCTGGGAGTGGGACTCCCGTCAGATTGACCGTTTCTGTGTCGCTCTTGAATCGCTTCATCTTCTTCGCAATCAACCATATCTTCTAGACAAGACGCCACAATACGAGTCCTACTGGTTTAATTTCCTTGGGAAGCCGATAAAGACGCCTTTTAAAACAAGGAAAGTTGATTGCCATTGGAATAGTAGAAGATTAAGAAAGGAATTTGGCGGCACTATGCTACATGTGGCTTTTGATTTTATCGATAATTTAGGAATAATTGTAGGGCTGGTAATTCTGTGGCAATATATTAAAAAAGCTTTGGAGGAAGTCGGGGGGCAAAAGAAATAAGAGTTATGCTATCATAAATTATGAGACAGGTTTTAATGACAATTTTTTTTACTTTCATTATCTTTTTTGTATTGGCTAATCCGGCCAATGCCCAGTTTAAATCTGTTCTAGTGCCGGGCCTTAATTGCGGAGTGGCTAATGATATCAGTAAAAGTAAATGTTGCGCGCCGATAACCGTAACTTCTTTAAACTCGTATCTTCCGGATTTTGGACCGGGATTTAATACGGTTCGAGATCTTGTTTTAGGCCCGGGCTTTTCTTTTATCAAGAACCTTTTTGCGCCTTGGCAAGATTATCAGAATAAACTGTCAGTTGCCTGTCAGACTGGAAAAGCCTCAACGTCGGATGCTTCGGATCCAAACTGTCGGTGTGTCGATACCGCTCCGACTCCCGGGGCAATTAATCAACTCTATAAATATTGTGATAATTTAACTGATAAAAAATCAGGGGGAGAAAAAGATGTTTGTTACGGATGTGTTAAAAATGGAGGTGTTTGGACCGGAATCGGTTGCGTCCAAGGAGATGCAAAAAGGTTTATAAGTGAGACGGTTTTAGGGTTGGGTATAGGACTGGCCGGCGGGATATCCCTGCTTTGTATTATTTATGCGGCATTTATGATGCAGACATCTCAGGCAAACCCGGAAAAACTGAAAAAAGCCCAAGAGCTTCTGACTTCCTGCATAATGGGATTAATGTTGATAATCTTTTCAGTTTTCATACTTCGTCTTATAGGGGTAAACATCTTAAAGATTCCAGGGTTTTCTTAATTCGGATTATTATTCTTTTGAGGTTTTTGTAGCATCAGTTTGCGCAAGAACTTTTGTTTGTGCTAGTACATCTTGGATAAGTTTTACATTATCTTGTACCGGAGCATGTTTTCCGAAAATGCCACCTGTTCTAAAAGCACCAAGGCCCAAACTCATAGTACTAACTTGCCCAAGAAGACCCATACCTCCACCGGCTACCGCTCCGGCTCCGCCGAAGAAGGTGCCGACTCCAAAGTTAATAGGCAGTTCTTTGATCCCTAAGGCCTCTTTGGCGGCTTTAACTAAATCAGGAATCAAAATAATCAGTCCGACACCAATGAGGATTTTAAAAGAATTTGAGTCGATTCCCGTAAGGTAAGGAAAATGAATGTCATTATACCCGGCAGGTAAAGAGGTATTTATAATAATATAACCGATTAAAAAAACCGCTACAGTAATGGGAAAAACCATCAGATAGCCGATGATATTTTTTATCCAAGAAGTAAAAGACGATTTTCCGGGAATTGCCTCAAACATTAAAAGGAATGGAGAGAGTATTATATTTAATAATAATTTTATATAAGACATAAATAATAATGCAAAAATACGAAGACAAAGGAATAAAAAAGTTCCCCCCAACAAAATATAGGCGATTAGAGGGAAAACAACATAAACACCAAGAAGAAAAACCGTCCCCCAAACCAAAATCCCAAGGAATGGTTTTAATATTGCGCCAGGTATCTTACCGATGCCAACTGTTGCTGCTGTAATATCATTTAAACCACCAGCTATCGGGTCAAGAAATGTCCAGTTAAAAGGATTATGAAGAAGTATTATCGTTAAGAAACCAAAAATTGATCTAATCACACTAACAACTATTTGAGGAAAAAGCCCAAGCAAAGAACCGGCCAATGTCGGAATAAGACTTCCGCCTCCGGCGCGGGCAGTGGCATCGCTCCATAATTTCAGCGGTTGAGCGACTATGAATTCATTTTGAAACTGAGTCGCATTGTAATAGGTATTACCGTTACTTAAGATAGAAATGATGATAATAATAGAGACATACATCAAGTCGATCATAAAGCCGGCTATGGCAAAAGAAAAAGTAATCAATATCAAAGCGACGACGATGCGGGGGAGAGCATTTTCTATTGAGATAACGGTTTGGGGATTAAGTTTCATCCGGAACATAATCATAAAGCCAAGAGCAACTAAAATTAAGACCAAAAACATATAAGCTACATCACGGAAGATTTTCCAGATCGCGGCATAGGGGCGGATGGTGGCAAAACCAAAGCCTTCGGCGGCATAAGTTTTTGGGATAAAACCGGCTGACTGTAATCCTGTGTAAGCCCACATAACACCTGATGCCGGCGGGTTGGCAAGGGGTAGTATAAGAAGATTGGTTAATTTACCAGTAAGACTGTTTTTATAATTTTTGTTTCCGTCATCGGGATTATTAGTACAGGCCTCACCGATCACTCCGCACGTTATTGTTTTGTATACAGCAATAGTAATTTTTCCTTCCTTAGTTTTGTTAAGTTCCGGGTCATTAACCATCTTATAAATTTCTACCCGGTTTCTTTTAATCGGATCTTGAGTGATAGTCGGTTTGTCTTTGTTGATAAAATGGACAAAAAGACTGATTATAATAAAATATACGGCGACGATAAGAAAAATCTTTTTACCAATATTAAAAATCTTTTTAAAGCCGGCTTTATAAAAGGAAAGCATAAAATCATTGTATACCACTCTGCTTTGATTTTGCAACTTCTTCTGGTATATACCTAATGCGAATTTTTGTCAGTATTACTTTATAATGAAGTGATCCGGGGGTATTGCCTGGTAATTTACTATTCTCCATTTTTCAAACTCGATCTTACTTTGATCTTTTGGTTCTTTTAAAGCAACAAGGAATTTATCTTCCCCATAATCAAAAGTTACAGTGAAATAAGTTTCCACCAGCGGAGTTTTTTTCCGGAGTTCTCGTCTCTGATTAGACAGATCTAAGGTAGCCGGCGGCAATGTCTCTTCCAGGACGCCGGTAAAAGAAGCCGGAGGGATAAGAGTAGGAGTCGGGGAGGGGGCAACGACAAATTTTGTCGGATAAATAGAGGTGGGAGAAGGGACAACCGTAGTCGGGAGTTTTGTTTTTCTGATACTGAAAAAAAGGAAAAAAAGAATAATTATTAACAAAATGGGAAGTAATATTAAATAGATTTTTTTATTTATCATAGTGATTATTTTTTAACTCCAAAGGCAACTTTATATTTTGGAAATGGATAATAGCTATTTTCGTTAAACGGCGGTATAGTTAACCTGCCATAATATGGATCAAAAGCAAAAACATTATTATTAGCATCTATATCAACAATCCAAAAATAATGGTCACCGGCCTGAAAATTAGCTAGCATAAAGATCGTCCAGCCGGCGTTCAGATAATTTTTCAGATCTTCAGCAACATCGTCAATGACATAACCATTTTTATTAGCAATAATATAATCACTAGTTTTTAAACCTTTACTTTCAAATAAAGATTGTAGTTTAGAGTAACCAGATCCGTTGCAGCCAAGATAATAGCCATTTTTGCCATAAAGATCAGCCACGGTGGCAGGGTTATAGTTTTTGTCCACATATGACGCCAGAATCATTGAGACGGTAGTAGAACCACAACCGGCCTTACAAATCGTACATCCATCAGGTAATGGATAATCATCATATTCACCGCTACATTGAGGATAATAGACCAAGCCATTGTATGTTGAGGGTGGGCTGTAGGATAAAATGGTTTTTTGCGGCTTTTTTGTCGGAGATAAATTTTGTGAAGGATTAGTCGGAGTAATAGTAGTATTTCCCGGGGCAGAACTAGTATTGACATAAGAAGAAAAAAGAACATTAATAAATTCAGTTAACAACTCAGTAGGATCATTTTTTCCTTGTGTAATCTGTCCTCCTTGCGCCAGATTGTTGACGACGATTGAGTTATTAGTGGTGATAACAGCTCCAAGATCATTTTCCCTTAGCCATTGATTTATTTTTATGTCGGCATCAACTGTTTTTTTAATAATTTGATATTTGTCTTTTTCCGGTAAATAAGTTATTTCAAAATCATTGGTCTTAAGAGGGAGAACATTATTTAATTTACTATTAGTTGAGGAAGTTGAACTAGAAAATAAGTCAACAGGTTTTTGAGTGATAGGAAGAACAGTAGTGATCTTATTACTTTGGGGCTTACGGACAATAAAATATGCAAAAGCGATCGAGAAGAGAATTAAGATTAATAAAATTATTGATAATAAAACAAGTAGTTTTTTCACTGTTATTGACAACTTAATTCATTTCCTTCATAATAAAACTATACTCTATTTTTTGAGTAAAAATATGGCTGGTTTTTTTGATTTTATAACAAATTCAGGTAACAAACCAACCCCTTCGGCAAGCTCAGGGCAAGTCCCTTCGGTAAAGTCAGGGCAAGTTCCATCTGTTCCGGTAGTTTCACCGCCTGCGACACCAACTCCACAGCCATATAATGGGATCGGAAAACCGGCTAATGGACAAAGCTATTCAGGTATTGGGTCTGTTCCGTCTCAAGTTTCAAGTATCCCCACATCTTTAAAAATTCAAAATCCAAATGACAAAAAACCAACAATTGAACATCGGGACTCCGCGGGGCAGGCGGCTTCAAATCTCGATCTCATGACTCATTTAACACAAAGGTCAAACAGAGTATTTTTGTCAGCGCAAAATAAAGCCAAAGAACTGAAAAACCAGTTTGTCGACAGCGAACATTTATTACACGGACTTTTGGCTGATACTGAGATTTATCAATTATTAACCGAACTTAAGGTTCAGCCGCAAATTGTTGAACAGGAGCTGTTCAAAATTTACAAAAGAGAAAATTTTACCGCCAATCCCCAGATTTCTCCAAGAATAAAAAGAATTATCGATAATTCTTTAGTGACCGCTCGAAAACTGGGATTTGAGTTTATTTCCCCGGAGCATCTGCTTTTAGCATTATATGAAGAAGGCGAAGGTATGGGGGCGCGAATTTTGGCGAAAATGGCTTTAAAGAAAGAAGACCTGAATAAAAAAATATTAGGTAAAAAAGAAGGTTTGGTTGAAGGTGAAGGCGGTCAAAAGAAAAAAAGCGTTCTTGAAGAATTTACCATTGATTTGACTGCTAAAGCCAGTCAAGGGCTTCTTGATCCGATTGTTGAAAGGTCAGAAGAGATTGAAAGGGTGATTCATATTTTATCCCGTCGGACAAAAAATAATCCGTCACTTGTAGGCGAGGCTGGTGTTGGTAAAACTGCCATTGTTGAAGGATTGGCGCAAAAAATAGTTTCCAAACAAGTGCCAGAACCAATGCTTGATAAAAGAATTTTGGAGTTAGACCTGATGAGTATGATTGCCGGCGCGTCGCATCGGGGTGAGTTTGAAGAAAGAATGAAAAATCTTATTGAAGAAATTAAGGCCAGTCAAGGAAAAATAATCTTATTTGTTGATGAAATCCATAATATTGTTGGCGCTGGTTCATCAGGCGACGGCTCGCTTGACGCCTCAAACTTCCTAAAGCCGGCGCTTGCGCGGGGAGAAATCCAGCTAATTGGCGCGACTACTTTAACTGAATATCGAAAATATATTGAAAAAGATCCGGCTCTTGAGCGCCGATTTCAACCGATTCTTGTCTCCGAACCAACTGAAGAACAAGCCGTCAAAATGTTAAAAACCATCCGCGGCAAGTATGAAGCTTTTCACCGAGTGAAAATTCCCGATGAGGCGATTGAAGCGGCGGTTAAATTTTCCAAACGGTACGTCGGCGACAGATTTTTACCGGACAAAGCCGTTGATCTGATTGATGAAGCAGCCTCGGCTGTCCGCCTGCCTTTAATTTCACTGCCCGAAGAAATTAAATCAGTAGAAACAAGAATTTCCGAACTAACCCAGGAGCAGAAAGAAAACGAAAAAAAAGGCGATCAGGTTAAATCGCGTATTTTAAAGTCAAAACTTGATGATCTTCAGGGCGATCTTAAAGAAAAGCAAGAAGAATTCAACAACAAAAAAGCCCAGTCAACCGTGGCCGTGTCAGTTGAAATAATTAAAGACATCGTTTCCAAATGGACCGGCATTCCCGTAACTAAAATTACCGGGAGCGAGATGGAAAAACTGTCGACACTTGAAGATACGATGCATAAACGGTTAATTGATCAAGAAAGCGCTGTTGCTTCGGTATCCCAGGCTGTTCGTCGCGGACGGGCCGGACTCAAATCAACTGCTCGACCAATCGGCAGTTTTGTTTTCTTGGGTCCAACCGGTGTTGGTAAAACCGAATTAGCTAAAACCTTGGCTGATATTTTATTTGGCCAGGAAGAGGCGATGATCCGTTTTGACATGACTGAGTATATGGAAAAACATGAGGCGGCAAAGCTTTTAGGCGCCCCTCCCGGTTATGTCGGGTATGAAGAAGGAGGAAAGCTAACCGAGTCTGTCCGCCGCAAGCCATATTCAGTCGTCCTTTTTGATGAAGTAGAAAAAGCCCACCCGGACATTTTTAACATTCTTCTTCAGATTCTCGATGATGGGCGACTGACAGACAACAAAGGTCATGTTGTCTCATTTAAAAACACCGTGGTTATTTGTACTTCAAATATTGGGACAAAAATGATTCAGGATGAAATATTAAAGACCGGAAAAATGGAGATTGAAGAGCCACCGGTTTTATCGACCTATACTTTTTCTCCCCGCGGCCGGGAAATATTGACAATCGGTAATAAATATTTTGAAAAAGATGAGGTAACATTAAAAAGCTGGAAAGACGGAATGCTTCTTGATTATTTTTCCGGATCAGCTCTTGCGCCCGAAGGCGAATTTCCGATTCATGGTTATAACACCCAGGCTATGTCTCCAAAAGGCGAAGAGTTTATAACCCGCGGCGACACAGTTTTTTATCGAAGTTCAACTACCGCTAAAACCTGGCAGAAGATGAGTCTGATTGAATATTTTAAAGACAGTGTCGTAATTAATGCTTTACCTGACGCTCCTGACGAACAACTGCCGACTGCCAAGATAAAGACCCATGCCTTTACACCTGATGAAACAGAAGTTGTCAGTTACAAAGATCGTTTTTGGAAAAGAAAAATCGGCAGTAAAGATTGGCAAACAGGACTTCTTAAAGACTACTTCAATCAACAAGGCAGCAAAGAACAAGGAGCCAAAGTACTAAGTGAACAAGTCAAACTGCCATTAATTTATTGGGATATTCATGCATTTTCACCAACAGGAAAAGAAATTATTATTGTTGGAGACAAGATATGGTATAAAGAACAATCAACCGACTGGGTAAATAAAACATTAAGTGAATATTTTAGCGAGGGTTTTCCGCTGGAAAAAGAAATTAATGAAAAAACGGCGATTGAAAGCGAAAACGATAAAAAGAAATATGGTTCTATCAAAGAAAAAGTCATGGGAGAACTTCGAAATTTTCTCAGACCAGAACTTATTAATAGGTTTGATGAAATCATTATTTTTGAACCGTTAAAATTTGTTCACATGATAGAGATTGTTAAATTACAGCTGAAAGGGGTGGGCAAACTACTTGAGGATCAAGAAATGGGTTTTTCATACACCAATGCGGCAGTTAAAGAAATTGTTCGTAGCGGTTTTGATCCGATTTACGGCGCCAGGCCATTAAGGAGAGCAATTCAAAAATTAGTCGAAAATCCGATTTCCAGTTTAATTATTGAAAGCAAGGTTAAGCCAGGCGATCAGATTATTTCCGATTTTGACGGAGTTAACTTTGTATTTAATGTTGAAAAATCCGCCATGATTGCCAGCGATAATAAAGAAAAACCCTTAAGCAAGCAAAAATATTCATGCACTAAATGCGCCAATAATTTTGAAACAGAAGTAATCAGTAACGTCACATATTTCTGTCCAAAATGTCTATCGAAAGAGGTTAAGCCGGCGATCGTCAATGGATAATATATATTTTTCCCTTATTATTTTAATAGCTGATGTATTTTTATTATATTTAGTCTCAAGAAAGACTATCAATGAAATCTTCAACTCACTAATGATAGTTACAAAAACAAAAGGAATCGTTTATTCGTTAGCATCTTTAATTTTTTTCCCTGGGACAGCGATTCATGAGCTGGCCCATTTTTTTATGGCAACGGTTTTATTTATTAAGGTTAGGGAGTTTAAGATCTTTCCGGAGTGGTATGGCGGGCGAATCAGATTGGGAACGGTAGTTATGGAGAAAAAAGATTTTTTAAGAGGAATATTGGTTGGAATTGCGCCACTTTTTGCCGGATTCGCTTTTTTTTGGTGGTTGTCAGCTTTTAAGATCTTTCCCAATAGTAGTTTGTTATTAAATGCTATTTTAATTTATTTCATGTTTTGCGTTTCAACAACAATGTTTTCCTCATATGAAGATTTGAAAGAGTTAATAAATACTGTTCCTTTCTTAATTCTTATAGGCGTTGGTCTGTATTTGTTTGATATAAGAGTTGATTTAAACTTAATATCAAGCGGAAGATTAATTAAAATTATTAAAGATATTAATACTTACTTATTTTATTCGCTTATAATAAATGTAGTGATTGTGGTTATTTTAAAAAGTTTTAGATTCGGAGTTACAAAAAAATGAAACCAAATTTAATCGCCCAATCAATAAGCATTAACGGCATACCAATTAGTGGTCCTTTGGAAGGGATTAATAATTTGGGAGATTTAGTCAATAAAGTAACAACTTTTTTAATACCTTTTGCCGCCATTATTCTTTTTTTTGTTTTGCTTTGGGGCGGTTATGATTTGATGATGTCCCAAGGGGTGCCTGAAAAAATAAAAGCCGGCCAGGGAAAAATTACGGCCGGGATTATTGGTTTTATCTTGCTGATTTCCTCTTATTTGATCGTTAGGTTGATTTCAGTGATTTTTGGTTTTGGCAGCGGAATAATATGATATAATAGTTATTAATATGCCATTGATTATGACCAGATAAAAAGATTTGCCCCGCCAGCCGGGGATTTTTTTTGCAAAATTTTATGTTTTTTAAAAAAAAAGAAAAACCAATAATTATTTCAGTCGGCGGATCGTTGATAGTACCTGATGTCAATATTGATATAGATTTTTTGAGAAAACTTAACGAATTTATCCGTTATTATGTAGCCAAGAAAAAAAGGTTTTTTTTGGTGACAGGTGGCGGGACAATCATGCGTCGTTACCGCGATGCGGCAATATCTGTTATCAAAGGGGTGACAAATGACGACTTGGATTGGTTATCGATTCACTGCACTCATCTAAACGGCCATCTTTTAAGAACAATATTTCAAGATATTGCTCACCCTAGAGTAATTCAGCATTATGATAGAAAATTACACAACTGGAAAGAACCGGTCGTGGTTGGCGCCGGCTGGAAGCCGGGCTGGACAACCGATTATGATGCAGTTCTTCTTGCCCGTGATTATGGAGCCAATTTAATTATTAATCTTTCCAATATTGACTGGGTATATGATAAGGATCCAAGCAAATTTAAGGACGCCAAACCGATAAAAAAAATTACCTGGGAGGAAATGGGTAAAATTGTAGGTAGCAAACATTCTCCTGGAATCAACGCTCCTTTTGACCCAATAGCAACTCAACTGGCAAAAGATTTAAATCTTACAGTAATAGTTGTTAATGGAAAAAACTTTGACAATTTACACAAAATAATTGACGGCGATGATTTTAAAGGAACAGTAATTACTCCTTATAAGGTTGATGCTAGTTTTTATGACAGGGAATATTATAAAGGTGAAAAAAGCGGGTATTTAATCGGTAGCAGAGAGTCGTTTTTTGGAAAAATGTTAAAAAATTTGAGCGGTTTTTACAGAGCATTATTAATAAAGCTTTTTTTAAATCCGAAAAACTGTCTTGACGTCGGCTGTGGTACAGGAAAGCTAGTTAGATGGCTTAGGTTTTTGGGAATTGAAGCTTATGGAGTGGAAATTTCAAAAGATGCGATTAATATGGCTGATAAAAACGTTAAGTTATATTTAAAACAAGGTGACATTATTAATCTTCCTTATGACAGCGATCAATTTGATTTAGTCGTGACGTCTGATGTTTTTGAACATATTGAAAAATCTAAGATAAAAAAATCCGCCAGTGAAACAATAAGGATAGCAAAAAAATATTTACTTCACAAAATTTATACGCCGGAAAACGGCTGGATTGATCTTTTTCACACCAAAGACTATTCCCACGTTTCCATAATGGAAAAAAAATACTGGCAGGAAATCTTCGCTTCTTTTGAAAATATTTCCATTCTTCGCGGGTCATTTTTCAGACTGCCTTCATTTTTTGAGACAATATTTTTGTTAAAGAAAAAATAAATTTCTTAAATACAGACGATAGATGATAGAAAGTAGAAGGTGGATGATTGAAGGTAGAAGATAGAAGTTTGATTGCTTTTTTCTACCCTCTACCTTCTATCTTCAACAATCTACTTTCAACCTTCTACCATCTACCGTCTGTTTTAAACAATATTTTTATGTTATTAAAACAAATAAAATTATATAACTTCCGTAATTTTGAAAAAGCTGACTTTATTTTTAACCCGTTTTTAACAGTTATTATTGGAGATAACGCTCGGGGGAAAACCAATCTTTTAGAGTCGATTTATTTTTTAGTCAATGGAGTTGGTTTTCGGGAAAGCAAAGAAGAAGAGCTTATTAATTTTAAAAAAGAAAAGGGGAATGTTGATGGACTATTTGTTGAGAAAGATAATAAGACGGAATTTAAAATAAACCTGTCGAAGGTTGATGGCCGGACAGAGAAAATATATTTTCTAAACAAAACAAAAAAAAGACATCTCCAGTATTTAAAAGATCAAACCAAAGCAATCCTTTTTTCACCGGAGCAGATACAGATTATTACCGACTCACCGGACGTTAGGCGGGACTATTTTAATAAAATTATTTCTTTCTACGATTATGAGTATAAGAAAAGATTAGGAAACTACGAAAATTCTTTGAGACGGAGAAATAAGATATTAGAGGCTTATCACGATGAAGACAGATTAAAAGAAGAATTAGTTTTTTGGGACGATTATTTGGAAAAACAAGCGGTATATATTATTGAAAAACGGCAACAGTACATTAATTATCTTAATACCAACCCAAACCTTGATGACAAAGAGTTTAAAATCGAATATATAAAAAATGAATTGAACAAAGAACGTTTTTGCCAAGTGTTTGATCTGGAAAAAAGAATAAAAAGAACAATGATCGGTCCGCAAAAAGACGATTTTCATATTTTTATGTCGGAAAAAAACATTCATCACTTTGGTTCTCGAAGCGAGCAGCGTCTGGCTATTATTTGGTTGAAAATCAATGAGATAAAATACTATGAAGAAAAATTTAATCGTATGCCGATTCTTCTTCTTGATGACATCCTTTCAGAACTTGATTCTAAAAACAAAAAAATGATTTTGGATTTGGTCAAAAAATACCAGACAGTTTTAACAACGACGGAAAAAGAAATTATCGATCTGATTGAGGTGGAAAAAACAATATTAAACGTCCCGCTCAGTGGCGACGTTCTTAGATAAGAGATTTTCCTGTCATGTCTTTTGGGACGGCTAAATCAAATAGTTTTAAAATTGTTGGGGCAACATCTGATAGTAGTCCCTTTGTTTTTTTGATTTTTTTATATCGAGAGGAAATCAATATAAAAGGAACAGGATTTAAAGTATGGGCAGTATGCGGTTGATTAGTTTTTTTATCAAAAGTTTCCTCAGCGTTTCCATGATCAGCCATGATGATTATATTAGTCCCATTTTTTTTAGTTGCTTTTACAATTATGCCAATTACTCGATCTACAGCTTCAACTGCTTTTACAATCGCCGGAAAATTACCCGTATGGCCAATCATATCGACATTAACAAGGTTAGTACAAATAAAATCATGCGTATGATTATTAATTGCATGAACAATTGCTTCAGTTATCTCTTTTATTTTCATTTCCGGTTTCTCATCATGAGTTCTAACCTCCTTATCGCTTTGAATCATTATTCTTTCCTCAAGAGGATCGGGTTCGTATTTTTGGGCGTTAAAAAAGAAAGTAAGATGGGTAAATTTTTCTGTTTCAGTTACTCGCAGTTGTGAATATTTATTCTTACTTAGTACTTCTGATAGAGTGTTGGTGATTTGTTCTGGGGGAAAAGCGACTCGAATGTTAATATCATCAGCATATTTAGTCATGCTAACATATTTAAGATTAGAAATTTTTTCTTTCAAAATTCTGCGGGTAATTTGTTGAGCCCTGTCTGACCGAAAATTAGCAAAAATAACCGCGTCGTTTGTTTTGATACATCCGATTTCTCCTTCTTCTGTTTCTATTATTGACGGTTCGATAAACTCATCGATAACATTTTTTTTATAAGAACTTTCAATTACTTCAATCGGATTTTTAAATCTTGGTCCTTCGCCAACGACCATTACTTTAAAATGCTTTTCTATTCTATCTAAATTATTATCTCTATCCATTCCCCAGTAGCGGCCTCCAATAGTCGCAATTCTTCCAACACCGATAGTTTTAAGAAAAATTTCCAGATCCTGTAAATATCCAAGAGCGCTTTTTGGCGGAACATCCCGGCCGTCAGTAAACAAATGCAGCATAATTTTTTTTACCCCATAATTTTTTGCTTCTTTTATAAGGGCCTTAATATGATCTATATGTCCATGAACACCGCCAGGGCTGATAAGACCTTTAATATGAAGAGTACTTTGGAATTGTTTTACATGATTGAAAGCTTCTTTAAAAGCTTTATTAAGAAGAAGCGACTTGTTTTTTATGGCATGATTTATTTTTAAAAAGTTTTGATAAACGATTCTGCCCGAGCCGATAACAAGATGATTGGCTTCTGATGTGCCAATCTGTCCTTCAGGTAGACCGATCGCTTCACCGCTGGCTTCAAGAATAGCATGAGGGAATTTCTTCCATAAATAATCAAAATTAGGTTTTTTAGCGCTGGCGATAGCATTATGCTTAGGATTTTTTCTATATCCCCAACCATCACAGATAATAAGGATAACTTTTGGCTTCATATTTTTCTAAAAATAGCGTATCTTGCTTTTTGTCCCAAATTTCTTTCGATTCTCATTAATTGATTGTATTTTGCCAGACGTTCAGATCTAGCAGGTGCGCCGGTTTTGATCTGTCCGGTTCCCATCGCCACCACAAAATCAGCAATAAAAGCATCCTCTGTTTCACCTGAGCGGTGAGAAACTATAGCTGTCATTCCTGCCTTTCGGGCCATAATAATTGTTTTAACTGTCTCGGTCAAGCTACCGATTTGATTTAGCTTAATAAGAATTGAGTTAGTTGTTTTTTCTTGGATGCCTCTTTTTAATCTTTTGACATTGGTAACATACAAATCATCGCCGACAATCTGAGTTTTCTCGTTTACCCTCTTTGTGTAATTTCTAAATCCATTCCAGTCATCTTCGGCAAAAATATCTTCCATGGAAATGATCGGGTATTTTTTAGCTAGATTTTGAAAAAAATCTGCCAGTTTATCACTTGATACAGTCTTTTCCTCTTTGTTTAATATATATTTTCCATCTTCATAAAACTCGGATGCCGCCGCATCAATTCCAAAACAGATGTCTTTTCCAAGTTGATAACCAGCCGAATCAATCGCTTCACTCATGAGCTCAAATGGTTCCTCGTTGTTTTTGGTGTCTGACGGCGCAAATCCACCTTCATCTCCTACCGCTATAGAATATCCTTTTTTTTTGATAATTTTTTTGAGATTCATATAAACTTCAGCATTCATCTTGATTGCTTCACAAATCGTTGAAGCGCCAATGGGAAAAAGCATGTATTCTTGAATATCTGACGCCCAATTGGCATGTTTACCACCATTCATTACATTCATCTCAGGAATAGGCATGGTAAAAATTCCTTTATGATCAGGATTAAATTTGGAAAGATACTGATAAAGTGGTTTTTTTTGAGAAGCTGCTTCGGCTCGGGCAACGCTTAAGGAAACTGACAAAATAGCATTAGCTCCAAGACGAGCTTTGTTTTCCGTACCATCAAGCTCGATCATTGCTTCATCAATTTTTTTTTGATTAGCTGCATCTAAACCAACAACCGCTTTACTTATCTTGGTATTAACATTGTTTACTGCCTTTAAAACTCCCTGGCCGTTGTATCTTTTCGGGTCATTGTCTCGAAGTTCAACCGCCTCATATTTTCCCGTAGAAGCGCCGGACGGTACGGCCGCCCAACCGGTTGCGCCATCGGTCAAAATGGTGACACATTCAATCGTCGGTGTTCCCCGACTGTCTAAAATTTCTTGAGCATATATAGATTTAATTTTCATAAAATGATTTAAGCTTGATTTGTTATTCTAACAAATCTCTCCGGATCAAGTGAAGCGCCTCCAATTAAAAAGCCGTCAATATTTTCTGTTTTAAGATAATCTTTAATATTTTTTTCGTTGACGCTTCCGCCATAAATAAAAATATTTTCTTTTGTTATTTTTAATTTTTTTTTCATTTCCACGACTTTTTCCGGACTTTCGTTTTGGCCGGTTCCAATAGCGGCAACTGGCTCATACGCGACAAACCTCACTCCTTTTGGACTCTGATCTTTTTCATCTCTTATACAGTAAATTGGTTCAATCGCGTATTTTTTAGCTAGAATAACTTTTATCGCTAAATCATCATCTTTTTCAGAAAAGTTTTTTCTTCTTTCGCTGTGACCGATAATAGCATAAGAGACTAGGCCGACTAAACTAAGAGCCGTAACCTCTCCTGTAAAACTTCCTTTCTCAAAAGAAGAGATTGTTTGACTTCCAACGTAAACATTTTCAAGATATTTTAATTCTTTTTTTAAATCCGGCACAAAGGGAAAAGGGGGACAAACAATTACTCGGACATTTTGTTTAGGCCGGTAAAGTTTTTTAAATACTTTAACCCAGTCAATAGTGGCTTGATAGTTTTTATTGGCTTTCCAGTTAGCAATAAAATATTTCATAAGATAAAAAAGAGAATTTTTAACCTTTCAAAACTTCAATTCCCGGCAATGTCCCTTTTTCAATTAGTTCAAGCATAGCGCCGCCACCGGTTGAGATATGGGTAATTTTATCATTTTGACGCTTATCTTTAATGGCAGTTAAAATATCGCCGCCTCCTACCACTGAAATCGCTTGACTGTTGGCGACGACTGCACCATAAATAGCATCGGTTCCTTTTCTATACTGGAAGTTTTCAAAATAACCGACCGGTCCGTTCCAGATAATAGTTTTGGCTTGTGAAATTATTTCTTGATATTTTTTGATGGTTTGCGGACCAATATCCAAAACATTATCGTTTTCTTTTATTTCGGTTTTATTTCTAGCTATACCAACAGTTTTTTCATCTTCAGGATTACCGACAAAACCATCTTCAGGAATAATCAACTGCCGATGGTCTTTTTTTGCTTGTTCCATTAGTTTTTTTGCTTCATTAACAAATTCTGGTTCAGATAAACTTTTGCCAATTATTAATTCTTGAGCCTGCCAGAAAGTATTAGTCATGGCTCCACCAATTAATACATAATCGGCAATTCTCATTAATCTTTCAATTATGCCTGTCTTTGTAGAAATCTTTGCCCCAGCAATAATGGCTACGACCGGATGAACAGGATTATTAATTACTTTTTTAATCATTTCAACTTCTTTTTTGAGAAGCAATCCTCCATAAGAGGGAAGATAGTTTGCTACGCCAACGACTGAAGCATGAGCCCTATGGACACTGCCAAAAGCATCACTGACAAAAACATCAGCCAGCTTGGCCAGTTTTTGAGAAAATTCTGGATCATTTTTCTTCTCTCCCGCGTAAAATCTAGTATTTTCGAGGAGAAAAATTTTCCCTTTTTTAGTCTGGGGAAACGATTTAAGAAAATCATCAACCAAGACTATTTTATAATCAGGTAAATATTGTTGCAGTCTTTCTCCCACCGGCTTCATCGAAAAACTCATATCGCGACCTTTTGGTCTGCCAAGATGTGATATTAGAATCAGCTGATTACCTTGATTGAGAAGATATTTGATCGATTGCAGACTTTTTTTTATTCTTTCGTCACTTTTGATCTTTCCCTCTTTATCAAAAGAAACATTAAAATCTACTCTCATAAGAACCCTTTTGTTTTTAATTTCTACCTGATCAATATATTTAATTCTCTCCATAATTAAATATTAGAATTTTTAGCGATTTTTTCGACTAAATCAACCAGTCTTGCCGAGTAGCCCCATTCATTATCGTACCAACCAAAGACTTTGACTAAATTACCGTTGATGACATTGGTATAATTAGCATCATAAATACAAGAAAAGGATGAACCAATGTAATCCGATGAAACTAACAGTTCTTCTTCATAAGATAAAATATCTCTCATACTTTGTTGAGCGGCTTTTCTGAAAACCGCATTGACTTCCTCGACGGTAACAGTTTTCTCGACAATAGCAGAGATATCTGTAAAGGAAACTGTCGGAACAGGAACGCGGATAGCCATTCCATCAAGCTTGCCTTGAAGTTCTGGAATGACTTTACCGACTGCTTTAGCGGCGCCTGTTGTGGATGGCACAATATTTAAAACAGCGGCTCTGGAGCGATCTGGTTTTTTGTTTGATTCATCCAACAGACTTTGGGTTGCCGTATAGGCATGAACGGTAGTTAAGTAGCCGGCCGTTACTTTAAAATTGTCGTGAAGGACTTTAAACATTGGCGCGGCGCAATTAGTCGTGCAGGAAGCGTTGGAAATAACTTGTTCTTTTTTCCAATTAATCTTATCGTCATTAACTCCCAAAACAACATGAGTGGTTTCATTATCTTTAGAGGGAGTAGTTAAGATAACTTTTTTGACAGATCCTCTAATATGTTTGATTAGATCTTCTTTTTTAGTGAATGTACCAGTGGCGTCAACGACAATATCGACCCCATATTTTTCCCACGGAATTTCTTCAATTTCGCCGATCATTGTTGAAACAATTTTTTTATCATTGACGGTAATTCCATCAGTGACAGCTTGGACTTTCTTACCGAACTTCCGATAAACCGAATCATATTGAAGAAGATAGGCCAACATATCCGGGAGAGTTTGTCTTGTGTTAACGCTGACAATCTCCATACTGTCTCGATCGCTGGCAATTCTAGTAAAAGCACGACCAATTCGACCAAAACCGTTTAAACCAACCTTTATTTTTTTCATATGATTTTAAAAATTAACTAATAATTAGCTTATAAATTTTAACAGTTTTTTACATCACTTAAAACTTTTCAAAATAGATTTTAGTTTTATCTTGAACTTTTTCAAAAAGATATGTTTTTAGTGATTCAACTACATCGCGATTGCCGCAGATATTAAACTCTCCGTCTTTTATTTTCTCCCAATATTTATCAAAAGCAGTGGGAATTCGGCCGAGGTGATAAAATTTTTTATCTTCTCCAGAAATTTTGTCTAAAGAGGATTCTCGGGAAAGACAAAGAAAAAATTGAAAGTTTAGTAGCTTTCTTTGCCAGTTTTTTAGCTCATCAAGTAAACAAATATCTTTAAAATTTGCCAGGCCCCAAAACAAATAATATTCTTGGCTTTTTACCTTAAACTGTTGAGCAATAGTTTGCAACATGGATCGTATCGGCGCCAAACCGGTCCCGGTCGCTAAAAATATTTTTTTATTATCGTTTTCTTTTAAAGTAAATATGCCGGCTGGTCCGTCAAATAACACTTTATCTTCTTCATTAAGCGAAGTTAAATAGATTGAGCCTGTTCCGTTTGGAATATTTTTAATTAAAAGCTCAAAATTATTTTTATTATTAGGAGATGAAGCAATAGAATAAAGGCGTCTTAAAAACTGGCCGGGTTGCCCTTGGGGAATTAAAGAAATCACATATTGACCTGCTAGAAAATTGATTTCTTTTGGTTCGATCAAATCAAATCGTAATAGATACATATCGTCGGTTAACTGTATTTTTTTACCTAACTTGGTCTGGAATCTTGTCAGCATATGCATATTAGTAATTTACAATTGTTGTTTTTGTTACGGTCTTAAAATGTAATGTGCTCGAGTCTGGAACTTTTTAATCCTCATAGCTCCAAACACACTCTTCAGTATATTGTATCAGATCTAGAGTTCTCGCTAGGATTACTAAAAATATTATTTTATAATTAAGATATGGATAATAAAAATATCCCCGAATTAATTCTAAAAAGATTTATATGGACAAGAACAAATACGATTGAATTATATGAAATTGCTGAGAAAGCAAATATTCTGCAATATAAACCGAAGTATCTGATTGAGAATCTCACAGAAAACCATAATCTTCTTTATCAATTTCAATGTATCTTAATTAGCACTAATACTCATTTTCGAAGACTGAGAAATGAAGAGAACATCCGGTTTGGAATATATGTTAATAACGGAAATATAACAAAAAAACAAGACATTCAACCAGATAGTATATTAACTTTTTTGAAAGAGCAGATTAATGAAGCAAGAAAGTTAATTACAGACGGCACAGATTTAAAAAAACTTATTTCCACTTTTATAACTATCGGTGAACATGAGAGTTTACATCAAGGTCAATTAGTAGTTATGTTTCGAGAAACAAATATTGATTTTCCTCAAGAATTTAAAAACGCTTGGAATCTTTAAAATATAGTTATATTGTCCAAGCTAGTGCGGAGATGAGAGGATTCGAACCTCTGATCCCGATTACTCGGGATACTAGTTTTCGAGACTAGCCCGATCAACCACTCTGGCACATCTCCAGCCCACCAACCTTCCCTCTGATATATTCTACCAAATATTTGAGCTTTTCTCCCTGTCCTAACAAAACAATATCATAAAACTGTCGCTTATAGTCCGTTGACATAATAATTTAATTATTTAAATAATTAAATTATTATGGTACAACTTTCAAAGCATAAATTACCAAAGGAAATATTAACAAAACTACTTGGTCTTTTTTTTGAAACCCTTGGGAAGAGAAACAATAAGGATGAATTTCAAGAAATCATTAATGATTTATTTTCGGAAACAGAACAAATAATGATAATAAAAAGGATTGCTATTATTTATCTTTTACTTAAAGATATTGATAATAGCGCAATATCATCTTCTCTTAAAGTTTCACTAGCTACTATATGTAAATTTTCCTTTTTGGTCAAAAAAGATAAAGGAATAGCAAAATACCTAAAAAACAGATTATTTAAAGAAAAAATTGTGGATTTTTTTGACGATATATTTTATGAATTATTCGCTAGGCCAGGTAAATCAGGAACAAATTGGAAGATTGGTTGGCAGTATAAGTTAGAAATGGAAAGAAAAAAACAAACAGGTTTATAAAAATTCAATTATTTAAATAATTGAATTTTTACTATAGGTTTTAATTTAAATAATTATTTAAATTACCACATTTATCCTAAATTACTTTAGCTTTAATAGATGTTTAGATTTAGAATTTATCCTTCGACTTAGCTCAGGATGATGAGCTTGTCGAATCATTTGGAACTTGCCTGCCTGCCGGCAGGCAGGGAATTTAGTATTTAGAATTTTTTTCATATTATGAAAATAAAAGGTTTGCCAAAGGTTGAGAGGCCGAGGGAGAGATTGATGAGATATGGAGTGGGGAAGTTGACCAATGAAGAGTTGTTGGCAATAATTTTGGGAACGGGAAAAAAGGGAGAGAATGTCTTGCAACTGGCCAGACGGTTTTTTAGAAAATATAAAAAAACTGATTTGTTTCGCTTAGACTTAAACGAGTTAAAAAATAATTTTGGCTTGGGGTTAGTCAAAACCTGTCAGGTAATTGCGGCGATTGAGTTAGGAAAAAGATTAATTAATGATGAAAAACCACATTTTGTCTTGAGCCCAAAGGATATTTTTAACCAGTTGATTGAAGTGAAAAGAAGTAAAAAGGAATATTTTATTGTTTATTATCTTGACGTGAGCAATCAGGTGATAAAAAAAGAAACGATCTCAATCGGCATCTTAAATGCCAGTTTGGTTCATCCGCGGGAAGTATTTGAACCAGCGGTCAAATACCTGGCGGCGCAGATTATTCTAGTTCACAATCATCCATCGGGGGTGGTCGAACCGTCTGATGAAGATGTTAAATTGACAAAGCGATTGGTTGAGGCCGGGAAAATTATGGGGATTGAAGTGATGGATCATGTGATAGTAACAGAAGAAAAATATTATAGCTTTAAGGAAAACAATATAATCTAGACGGCAATATTAATGAAAGGAATCTTAAGCTTATTCTTTTGTGAAAACTTTGTTTTTTCTATTATAAACAGCGAACTGCCAAAGTTGATTTTCTTTTTTTCATAAAGTGAATATATTTTTTTGGCTCTTTCCTCGCGGAAGTTGTCATGAAAAAGACTGTTTTGAATAATATTATTTTCTTCAAAATCAGTGATGGTGCAGCCGGTCGTCCGGTAAAGAACTTTTGTTTTAAAAATTTTAATAAAGGCTTTTTTGATTTCTTCTTTAACTAAAATAGGATAGAAGACTTTTTGATTAAATTTTATCTCATGAACGTGATATTTGAAGTTCTGGGTTTTTAAGAAAATAATAATTTTGCCGATTTGATAGTTAAGCGACCGGGCTTTTTTGAAAGCATCTTCGATATGAGAAATCAATCTGGCCCAGAGAATATCGGAGTTGGCAGTTGGCGGATAAAAAGTAGCGCTTCGGGTGATTGAACGGTAAGTATTTTTATCTTCGGTATTTAAGGCGTAAACAGGATTTCCCCGAAGTTCCTGCCAAATTTCGAAAAAAGGTTTAGCTAAATGCTTGACAATAAAATCTTCTGGTTTTAGAGCAAAGTCCAAAGCCGTGTAAACTCCAAGTTTATTAAGATGGGCTGATGTTTGGCTGCCGATTCCCCAGACATTGATGACGTGAATTTTTTCTAATAATTTTTCGATTGAAGAGCCGTCGACGACAGTCAGTCCTGAAGGTTTGTTGAAGTTAGAGGCGAGTTTAGCTAAAGATTTGGTGAGAGAAATTCCGACGGAGACGGTGATGCCAAGGGAAGATTCGATTTTGGATTTGATGGCTTGGCCGATAGAAAGATATCCAGTTAAACCTTTTAAATCGGCAAATGCTTCATCGATTGAATATTCTTCAACCTGTGAGGTAAAGGAACGAAGTATGGAAAACATTTTTTGGGAAAAAAGCGCATAAGTTTCATAGTCGGAGCCGGCGATGAAACAGCCGGGAAATTTTTTCTTTATTTCATGAATTCTCATGCCGCGTTTGATTCCTATTTTTCTGGCTTCGTATGAAACGGCGGTGGCGATACCGCGTTCGGCGCCGGTGACGACGGGTTTGCCTTTTAGTCGTGGATTAACGACTTGGGTAACTGAAGCGAAAAATGAGTCGCCGTCGAGATGGAGGATGACATTGGGCCAACTATGAATTTGGAACATAAAAAAATAAAAACAGACGATAGAGGGTAGAAGATGGAAGGTTGATATTTGAAGGTAGATGGTTGATGATAGATAAATTTATCTTTATAGGATTCTACTTTCTATCTTCTACCTTCAATCATCTACCCTCTACTTTCTATCATCTACCGTCTGTTTCTTTTTAATTCCTTATTTTTCTTACAACCGCTTTGACGACGCCAAAAATAGTCAGTTCTTCGCGAGGGGAAAAGGCCGGGTATTTGGGGTTGGCTGATTTTAGTCTAATTACCCCTTGGTATTTTTCCAGTATTTTCAAAGTCCACTCCCGGTCGATTTGAGCAAGGACGATATCGCCGTTTGACGCTTCTTTTTTCCGTTCGATAACTACCAAGTCGCCGTCGAAAATGCCGGTGCCTATGAGCGAGTCGCCGCTGACTTTTAAAAGAAAAGACGATTGGGGATCTTCGATTAAATATTCATCAAGGGTTAGGTAGTCGCGGTTTTCTTCGGCTAAAATAGGGAAGCCGGCTTTGACAAGACCGAGAAGAGGAAGGGCAAAAAATTTTGAGGTCGGAGAAATTTTACTACCGATTTTTTTTAAAAATCCTTCATCAATCCATTTGTGGACTAAATCAAAGATGGCTTTTTTAGAAGATAAGCCAAATAGTTTTAACATTTCAGAGTAAGAGGGGAGTCGGCGGTACTTGCGGTAAAATTTTTTGATAATATTGAGACGATTGATACTCATATTGACTTGGAAACTTTCGTTTCCTTCATAGTAAACAATCGTTTATAAAATGTCAAGGGGTTTTTTTTACTTTCGCTCTAACATATCTTTAAGTATATTTGCAGGTACCTCCTCATAATGCGAGGGTTCAAGGTAGAAAAATCCCCGGCCTTCAGTGAGCGACCGCAAAATTGTCGCGTATCCCGAAAGTTCAGCTAGAGGCGCATAGGTTTTTATAACAACAGATCTACTTCTTTTTTCCGTCCCCAAGATTCTGCCTCTTTTTGAAGAAATATCGCCAATAACTACACCCATGGCGCCTTCTGGGATGGTGACCTCGAGTTTCATAATAGGTTCAAGAAGCGTAAGACCGGCTTTTTTACACCCGTCAGCTAGGGCCATTGACCCGGCGATTTTGAAAGCAATATCCGAAGAGTCAACGTCATGGTAGCTTCCGTCATATAAAGTTACCTGCAAATCGACGAGCGGAAAACCAAGCAAAATGCCCTTATCCAGAGCTTCGACAATGCCTTTTTCAATCGAACCGATAAACTCCGAAGGAATTGCTCCTCCTTTAATTTTATTTATAAATTTAAATCCTTCGCCGCGGCCCAATGGATCAACTTTTATTAAACAGTGACCATACTGGCCATGACCTCCGGTTTGTTTAATATACTTGCCTTCGGCGTCGGCTGATTTAGTAATTGTTTCTTTGTAGGCGACTTGAGGTTTTCCGACATTAACGTCTAAACCCATCTCCCGTTTCATTCTGTCAACTAAAATTTCAAGATGAAGTTCTCCCATACCAGCCATAATAGTTTGATTGGTTTCATGATTGACTTTTACTTTAAAAGTCGGATCTTCTTCAGCCAATCGTTGGAGAGAGTATGATAATTTTTCCTGGTCAGCTTTTGTTTTTGGTTCAATGGCAAGGGAGATGACCGGTTCAGGAAAAGTAATCTGTTCGAGAAGGATTGGGTGGTCGGGATCGGCCAAGGTATCGCCGGTTCTAGTTTCTCTCGGACCAACCAAGGCGACAATTTCTCCGGAGTAAGCTTTGTCAATTTCCTCGCGGTTATTGGCATGCATAAGAAGAATTCGGCTGACTCTTTCTTTTTTCCCACGATTAATATTATAAATATAAGAGCCAGATTCCAAAACTCCGGAATAAATGCGGGTATATGTCAGTTTTCCCACATGAGGATCAAGCTGGATTTTAAAAGATAACGCGGTAAATTTTTCTTCAGGCGTTAGTTGTCTAATCTCCACTTCTCCTGTTTTTGGATGAACGCCTTTGACTTCTTTTAAGTCCTGCGGTGAAGGGAGATAATCGACAATGGCATCAAGTATCGGCTGAACAGCCTTGTTTCTTTTTGAACTTCCGCAATAGACAGGAATCAATTTATAAGAAATGACAGCCGCCCGCAGAGCTTTTTTAAGGTCGGCAACAGAAATGTTTTCTCCATTTAAATATTTGCCCAAAAGAACGTCTGAAGTTTCGGCTATCTGCTCGATCAATCTGGCGCGGGCTTTTTGGACCTTATTTTTTAAGTCATCGGGAATTTTGTCAGTGATTGTATACTCAACTCCTTGTTCGTCTTTATCCCAGATCATTGTTTTCATTTCCAATAAATCGATTACTCCTTTAAAATCATGCTCTTTACCAACAGGAACCGTCATGACAGCCGGGTTGGTCGCCAGCCTTTCCCTGATTTCCTCAACTGTGCCTTCAAAGTCTGCGCCAAGTTTATCCATTTTATTGATAAAACAAATTCGCGGTACTTTATATTTGTCAGCCTGCCTCCAAACAGTTTCCGACTGGCTCTGGACTCCTTCTTCGGCGTCAAAAATAATTACTCCGCCATCCAAGACTCTTAAAGATCGTTCAACTTCGGCCGTAAAGTCAACATGCCCCGGAGTATCAATAATATTTATTCTGACGTCTTTCCAGAAAGTAGTGGTAGCAGCAGAAACTATTGTAATACCGCGTTCCCTTTCCTGCGGCATCCAGTCCATTTGAGTCGTTCCTTCGTCAATATCGCCGATTTTATATGATCTTCCCGTGTAGAAAAGAAATCTCTCGGTTGTCGTGGTTTTTCCCGAGTCAATATGAGCGATAATGCCTACATTGCGGATTTTATCCAAAGGAACGTTTCTGTTTTTGGTGATAATTGATTGTTGAGCCATAGAATAGTTAGAATTAACTATTTACCACTTTAGGTGTGCGAAGGCTTTATTGGCTTCGGCCAGTTTTTCTGTTTGCTGTTTTTTTGCAATAGCTGCTCCTTGATTCTGGACAGCGTCTTTTAGTTCGGTATAAAGCTTGTTTTCAAAAGATTTAAACTCTTTGTTTGATTTGGTTTTAGCGGCGTTAATAATCCAATTTAAACCCAGATAAAGTTTTCTTGATGACCTGACCTCGGTTGGTACTAAATATGAAGCGCCTCCTAATCTTCTCGGCTTGACTTCGTAATTTGGAGAAACATTTTGAATGGCGCTTCTTAATGTAGTAAGCGGATCTTTGCCTTCTTTGATAAATCTTTCAAGAACTTTATAGACAATTCTTTCGGCCACTGATTTTTTGCCGTCAATCATAATAAAGTTTATAAGCTTGGAAACTTCCAAGCTGTTATAAACCGGTTCTAGTTTAGCTGTAATTTTTTTATATGAACGTCGAGGCATTATTTAAAATTTAGAATTTATAGTTTAGAATTCATAATTTTCTATTAAATAAGTTATGCTGATTTCTGTTTTTCAAATTTGGTGCCGTATTTTGAGCGAGAGGTTGTTCTGCCAATAACGCCGGCAGTGTCAAACTTGCCCCGGACAATATGATACTTAACTCCCGGCAGATCTTTGACGCGTCCTCCTCTGACTAGCACGATTGAATGTTCTGCCAGGTTATGACCGACACCTTGAATATAGGCGGTTACTTCCATTTTATTGGAAAGTCTGACTCTGGCTACTTTTCGCAGGGCCGAGTTTGGTTTTTTTGGCGTCATCGTCCTAACCACGGTGCAGACACCCCTTTTAGTCGGGTTGTTGGTTTTGACATATTTTCTCTTTAAAGCGTTAAAACTGGTTTTCAAAGCAGCAGCTCTTGATTTTTTAATTCTTCTGAACCTCTTCTTTTTTATCAGCTGGTTGATTGTAGGCATATTTACTTAAAAACTTACTATAATATTTTTCAATTAATTCGGCGGTAACCGGAATCAATCTGCCAATTATAACATTTTCTTTCAAACCCAACAAGTAATCTGACTGATTTTTAATGGCGGCGTTTGAAAGGACGCTGGTTGTTTGTTCAAAAGAAGCGGCTGACAACCATGAGTCAGTATGAATGGCGGCCTTAGTAATGCCGAGAATAGAAATTCTTCCAACCGCTGGTTTGCATCCCTGAGCAAGGATTTTTTTATTCTCCTCTTCAAATCTGATTTTAGAAACAACCTCGTCTTTTATAAATGAAGTTTCTCCAACATCTTCAATGACGGTTTTGTCACTCATTTTCCTGATTATGACTTCAAAATGTTTATCATGAATAGTAATACCCTGGGATTCATAAACTTTCTGGATTTCATTCAAAAGATAAAGTTGAGCGGCTCTTAAGCCTTTGATTGCCAAAACATCATGGATATCAAGATAGCCCTCGGAAAGTGATACACCTTTGGTTACCAGGTCGCCGTCTTTGATCCTTAAATTTTGGCTGGTTGGAATAATAAATTCTTGTTCTTTAGGTTCGGCGGCATTGGTTGAGGTGATTTTTACCATATAGACTTCCTTTTTGGT